>Ga0209183_1000299_pt1 | contig 22269 bp, 25 predicted proteins | sample LHCtaG_2_FD_184120 | JGI IMG/M metagenome (GOLD analysis project Ga0209183, IMG submission 184120) | Hot spring microbial communities from Little Hot Creek, USA to study Microbial Dark Matter (Phase II) - LHC4sed_replicate (SPAdes)... | ecosystem: Environmental > Aquatic > Thermal springs > Hot... | reverse complement strand
ATCATAGACTATAAGGCGAAGCTTGCGAGTCTCAACGTGAAGTATGTTGATGCCAAGGACACGTCAAGCCTATGCCCGATATGTAGGGGAAAATTAAGCCTGAATGGGTATAGGCTGATGATATGCTCTACATGCGGATTAGAAGAAGATAGAGATGTGATAGCAGTAAAGAACATATTACACAAGTACCAGAGAGATGTGGGGGCTTCATCCGTTCACCCCGAAAGCCCTCCCATGACAAGAGGAGGGAAGGAATGAAAATTAACACTAGACCAGAACGGCTCTCCAATACCGTTTAATGTTGAGAGGTTGCTTATTCTAAGTGAAGATTAAGTATAGAGTTCGAGGAGTTACGATGTTGTTAGAATGTAGAGCCTATATATTGTCATTGTTAGGATTAAAATCCCGAAGATTTGTTTTAATCTTTTCGGTGGAATATATAGACTTGTAATCCTTGCTCCTGTAAATGATGAGCCTGCACCTATTACTAGCAATATTATTGTTAATGATTGATCCCATTTAGCTGTTGATAAATGTGGTATCAAGGCTGAGAAAGATGGAGGTGTTACAGCAAACGCATTTATTCCCGCTGCTAACTTAGGATCGAAACCAGTCAATATTAATGTAGGCATTAATAGAAATCCAGGTCCAACCCCAAGTAGACCACTTAGTATAGATATTGGAGCAGCAAATATTAATGTAAGCTTAAAGTTTTCTTTCTTACTTACTTCTTTAACAGGTTTAAACAACATGTATGTCATATAGATTACCGCCACTAGGTAGATATACCATACATAGATCTGGTCTGTGAATTGTGCAATGTATGAGCCGACTGGAGCAAATGTTGTTGTAACCAGGGATAGTATGATGGCCTTCCTCCAATCGATTAACTTACTCCTCGTGAAACCTATTGCTGAGAATAAAGCTGTGACACCATTCAATAGAAGACTTAAAGGTTGAACTTGATGAATTAAGTCAGGCATAAACAATGATAAGAATGGTATTGCGGCGAAAGCCACTCCTAATCCTAACATGCCAGATAGTAAAGAAAGAGTGGCTAACCCTAAAACAATGACAAACTCAATATACATTGACGTATCACTTACATACTTACTTATTAAAATATTTGAACATGCCGTCTAATCTAAGATATGCTATATTTTCAATAATTCGATATTTATAAGAGAATTCGAAAAACTAGATCAGTTAAAGCTAACAATTAACTAAAGTTTAAGAATTTTATTTATCAATGTAGATCTAAAAAGGTATCTCATTATCAAAAAACAATTGTATGGGAATGCTCCACTCAGCTTATTGAGGCTATTTTACATATTCAGAGGCTGTAGAAAAACCTATATCATCCATTGATAGAGATCTATCAGATGAAGAGAGCTGTTAAGAGTAGGAAGTCTCTGTCACGCTTACCTGTTGAAGAGTTTGAGTATATTGAAGAATTTGGAAGAATAATCCGTGAAGCTAGAGAGAAGATGGGCTTAACTCAAGAAGAATTTTCTAAGCAGTTAAATGAAAAAGTTACTATCATTAGAAAGATAGAGGCAGGAGAGTTTAATCCACCTATCGAGCTTGCGAGAAAGATTGAGAAGCTACTTAAGATTAAGATAATCGTTCCAGTAGAAGAAGACTTCGAGTATATTTCAAAGTATATTGAGAAGGGTGAAGCAGTTAAAGGCGTATCTTTAGGATTCTTAATTAAGAAGATGGAGGAGAAAGACGTTAAGAAGCAATAATAATGTTATGTAAAGAGTTTTAAAGAGCTCTTAACCTAGATTATATTTGGAAGGGTACATAGAGATTGAAGGTCGCGATAATTCATAGAGTCGACCCAGGGCAGGGGGACAACCTAGATGAGCTCAGTGAACTCTGTCGTACTGCAGGTTACGAAGTAGTTTACAGGATTAAGCAAGTAAGACCACCCCATCCAGAGTATAACATCGGTCCAGGGAAAGTTGAAGAATTAGAGAAAGCTGTAAGAGAACTGTGGATAGAGAAAGTAGTATTTGAGAATGAGTTGAAGCCTGTTCAAGAATATAATTTAGCTAAGAAGCTTGGAGTACCAGTAATAACGAGGACTCAGCTGATATTAGAGATCTTTACACTACATGCTAGCAGTATTGAAGCTAGACTTCAAATAAAGCTTGCAGAATTAAAATACGAGCTATCTAGAGCTAAAGAGAAGGTTAGGTTAGCTAAGAAAGGTGAGCAGCCTGGTTTTCATGGTTTAGGAGCTTATGAAGCAGATGTATACTATGATGAGATTCATAAGAGAATAGTCTCTATTAATAGGAAGCTTGAAGCAATTAAGAAGCATATGGATCTAATAAGATTTGAGAGAAAAAAGCTTGGGCTACCGATAATCTCTCTTGCAGGATACACTAACGCTGGTAAATCTACTTTATTCAATCTCCTGGCTTCAGAAGATGTTGAAGTAAATTCACAGCTCTTTACAACCCTGACCCCAACAACTAGAATCGTGAGGCTTAATGGTAAACCAGCATTCCTCTCAGACACGGTTGGATTCATAAATAATTTACCAACCTTGCTTGTTGAAGCATTCTATGCAACTCTCAGGGAAATCGCACTTTCAGACTTAATACTCTTAATGATTGATATCTCAGAACCACTGAATATAGTTGAGAAGAAACTTGAAACATCTCTAGATACATTAAATAGTATAGGAGCTAACAGTGTTCCCATCTTACTAGTCTTTAATAAGTTAGATTTAGCAAGCGCCAACGATGTTGAGGAGAAGATAAGAAGTTTAAGTTTACCATATGAGTATGTTGCAATCTCCGCAAAGAATGGGTGGAATATTAAGAGTTTAGAAGAGAAGGTCTCTCAAATGCTTCAAGGGTTTATCAGAATTAAAGCTACAATCCCCTTAGATTTAACTTTAATGAAGATAATCAAGGAAATATACAGTAAGTCTAAAGTGATAAACATTGAGTATAATGACGCTCATGTTAAAGTTGATGTAGAGACAACTATCGAGTTAGCTGAAAAATTACGTAAACTCTCAGATCGAGGAGAATTTAGAGTTGGCTAAGACAGAGCTGCTAGATATTGTTAGAATGGTTGCTGACTACCAGTTCGGTAATAATGTGGGACCCAGACTCTTCTCTGAAGATACAGTAATTGAAGTATCTAAGAAGACTGGGAGACCTAGATACATACTTCTATATGGGAGATTGTTAGCAACCCTAAGAAGTAGTGATGGTATGCTAGCATTAACCATAGATGGTGCAGAGAGGCTTGCAGAAATAATTGAGTGGCCAAGGTTTAGAGTAGTAATCCATGATGCATGTCTTGATAAAGTATTAAAGATGAAGGTCGTAAGAGTTGATTGGATTAAGGAAGTAGATAGGCTGCTCCACCCTTATGAAGAAGTCCTAGTATATACGTCAGATAAGAGGTTGATTGGGGTGGGGAAGACTCAGGTTTCAGGGCAAACCATACTTAGCTCTAAAAGGGGAACAGCCGTTAAGATTAGAGACTTAAGAAAAGAATACTGATTAAGGAATTTCTATGCGGACATACGATTATATAATTTAATAGAGAAAGATATTATATAACCTCGACTATAAGACTAACAGAGTATTTGATAAGGTGTTTAATGAGATGAAGAAGCTGCCTGCTAGACAATTAAGGAGGATGCAAGCACGCATGCTTGAGAGTCTAGGATTAAACTTAAAAGAACTTGGAGTAGCTGAAGAAGTAATTATCCGATTACAAGATAAAGAATTAAGGATCAGGAATCCAGCCGTTATGTTTATGAAGATTGAAAATGAAGGAGTTTACCAGATAATTGGAGGAAAAGTAGAAGAATTAGCTCCTAGCATTGGGGAAAAAGTAGAAGAAGCATACATACCCTCAGAGGAAGATGTAGTGCTTGTAGCTATGCAAGCTGGAGTATCAGAAGATGAAGCAAGGAATGCATTAATTGAGACGGGTGGAGACCTTGCCAAAGCTATTTTGCTATTAAAATCAAGGAAAACTTAGCCAGCCCTCGTCTCTTCTATCTTGATTGTAAATGGGTTCTCGGTTTTCACTAAGCTCTCAAAGAGAATTGTAGCATCTTCAATTATTTTCCTCCTCTTATACCCCTTGATTATAGTTAAATATCCACCATCAAAGTATGGAGCAAGTCTAGATTCCAGTAATGCTCTCTCTTCAATATTTCTGAATTTCTCAGTAGGTGGGACAAGCAGGTAACTATAATCTCTCATATTGTTAAGCTCATCTATCCTCAATTTATGATATGCTGCTCTAAGCATTCTTTGAGCTGAAGATTTAGGAATCCTCGACGATTTTAGTACTCTGCTTCTTCCACCTGAATACTTCTTTAATGATTCAATAAAAGATTGTATAATATCATTGAAGAATGAATAAGATTCTTTTGAGATTTGCGGGCCGACCCCATATATAGTTTTAGCTGCCTCAAATAATCCCCACAGGGAGCAGGCATAATTGATCTTCGTAGAATATCTTTCACCATATATTTCTTCGAAGGTCTTGGTTCTTTTACTGAGAGCTGAGAGTCCACATTTAGTTAACTCTCTAATTCTATTTAGAATAGAATCTACTTCTTTACTGGATTCTAGTGTGGATGAAAGTATATTGAGAGAGAAGATTGCATGAATATCTGAGAAGGATTTCTCCATAGGTAACCTGAGTCCACAGTATAGAGATTCTTCAGAGTTTGTAATTACATATTGGAGTTTGAGGCTTCTTAGAAGTTCATCGAGTTTTAATAATCCAGTATATATGGGTTCATCCACCACTATCACGGTTTTAACCCTTCTAGTAGGCTGGCCTATCGTCTTTGATAATTCCATGATTTTAGCATGATTTTCAAGTAAGTCCCTAATGCTTAATGTTATAGATACGTATCTCCCTCTCAATAAGCTTTTAGAAATAATATATCTTAGCATCTTGAAGGCATTTTCTAATTCTCTCCCATCATTTACTCTAAGATTTACTTCATGTTTTATGTTCATTATTGATGAAGCTATATCTGTCATGGTTTCAAACACTTCTTCATCATTGCTTGGCGCTCGATAACTTCTAGCAACTACTCCTGTAAGCCAGTAATCTAGGGGGTAAAAGTCTAACCTTCCCGTAAGATGCATTTCTGCAGTATTTCTAGACAAGAAATCTTGGAGGCAGTATTCTCTCATTATTGATCTTGATGATTCTTCAATGAATTCCCTAGAGTCTCCCCTCTCAGAAGTCTTTCTTAGATGTTTTGATACATCGTATATGGGCATACCTATCCTAGAAAGCTTGTGTCTATATTTCTCAAGCCCCATGTCAAGTAGCACAGTATTAACTAATTCACGAATCAAAGGTGCTGTTAGATACTCTATCTTCAGATTATGTAATTTTTCTTCTACTATCGATGCAATCTCCATAGCTAGCTTAGGTGTAATATTCGCTTCTTTCATAAGTGAGTTAATTATCTTCGTCTTATCAAATGGTTCAATTATATTTTCGCTTCTTCTAACTATCAGCATCTCCTTAGTTCCAAGAGCTTTCTCAAGCTTATCCAGATTTTCTAGTACTGTTAAACCAATTCTTGATACCTTATATTTCCCTGTTTCTTTATGGACTTCGATTAATCCAGAATCTAATAGCTTCTTTAAGTGGTAAGAAAACTTCCCTGCATCTTTGTCCTTCTCCATCCCCAGAGAATTCATCAACTCTGAGTATCCCATCTCCTTTTTAGATAGGAGCCTCAGCATCTTTAACCTTGTAATTGATGCAATGGATCCTAAAACATTATTGAGATCTATGCTAGCTTCTCCCAAATCAAGTCAAAGAAAATTTGCGTATTCACTCTAAAAATATTGAGGGCGCTCATTATAGAAGGTATGAACTCGAGAATATTTTGATATTTCTTTGAGAATAGTCTACAGAAATTATATCTCAAGATTAATTTAATGTAAACTCCAGTCTGTGAAGAGTTTTATAAGCTGCTTCATTTTAGGGTATTGGGATTGATATTGGAATCTGAGTTTTATCAGAGAGTTAGAGATATTGTAGATGATCGAATCCATGGTTCAACGGGGATCACTCTTAATATTTTAACTTTTCTCTCAGAAAAATTAATCTATCTTGAAATATCTCAAGTAAGAAAAGTATTAGATGAGGTATTACGTGTAGTTAAGAAGAGGTCTCCTATTATCTTACCTGCAAACCTGATATATATTCTAAATGAAGCTATCGATATATCAATTAGCAGAGGAACAAAACCTGATATTCAAGGGATAACTGAGTTACTCCTCTCATCATACAACCAGAAGATTAGAAAAGCAATAGAAAATGCAGTAGATGTTTTAAGAGGCTACAGAAGAATCTTTACTTTAAGCTATAGTTCCCAGGTAATTAATACTTTGAAGAAGATGTTAAGCGTTGAAATATTAGTAATTACTGGACGGCCTATCCTAGATGGGGCTAGAACTTTCAAAGAGCTTGCCTCTCAGGGAGCTAAGATGAGAGTTTATCCAGATTCTTCAATATATGAAGCAGTCTCTTCTTCAGAGGCCGCTCTCCTAGGATGTGATGCCATCTTATTAGATGGCTCAGCGGTTAATAGGTCAGGCTCTAAAGTAGTAGCACTAATCTGCTATGAGAAATCTATTCCTGCATATGTTATCTGTGACTGCATGAAGCTGGATTTCCAATCTATCTGGAAGCCTGAAACATGGAGTTACGAGTTTGAAGGGATAGAAATGAATTTCCAAGTATTCGAGAAAGTAGAGTCTAGTCTAGTTTCTAGGTATATTTCTGAGATAGGCCAGGATACCCCCAGAGATTTTGTAGAGAAGGCTTTAAGAGAAATAAGAGATTACCCATATGAGCTTATCCTCTAACTGCAAGAACACATAGTTCTCTCTTTAAGTTACCTGTCGCATTTCTAAGAGTAGATCAACATGTTCTATGAGCTTTTTTATTTTAGCTTTATCTTTCTTGCTGGGTCCTCCTCGGTCTCTGCGGAGCATATGGTATTGGTATGAATTCAACGCCTGGTCTTAAACCAGTTGGTTGCGGATAAAGCTCCATTAATTTATGGACTTCTTCAGGTATCTCTATCTTGACATCTATTCCTAGCTTCCTGATTTCTTCAACTGTTATTGGGTAATCATGCGTCCATCTTCCTTCAACCATTATTTTAGCTACTTCTCTCGCTTTCTCCTCCCCTACTTTTTCCACTATTAAGTTGTAGAGAGTTTGCTCCATCTGGCGTACTGCTTTCTCAGCTACATCGGCTAGGATGAAATATCCTTCTTTTACTTTTTCTCTTCCTTTTTCATTTACTAGTTTGAGCATTGAGGCTGCAGGCAGCACTCCTAATCTCTGGTCAGCTATCTGTGGGTCGACGGGTCCAAGTACTGCATTCTGATCCATCCATATCTCATCAGCAGCTGGAGCTATCAGGGTCCCACCGCTCATAGCATAGTGTGGTATTATTGCGATGGTTTTCCCTTTATGTTCTTTTATTGCTAAAGCTATCTGAGTTGCCGCTAAGACAAGACCTCCAGGCGTGTGTATTATGACAGCTATAGGCATATCCGGTGGAGTCATTCTAATAACCCTTAATACTTGCTCTGAATCTTCAATGTCTATATATTTGTAGAATGGTATCCGAAAAGCCCTATTCTCTCCTGTCTATGTATTAATGTTATAACCCTGCATCCAATCTTCTTCTCACATCTCCTCATAAGCTCGAGTCTAGCATTCTGGAGAGCTTTTATCTTGTATTGTGGCCATAAGAATATGAAGAGGATGAGGAATAACCAGGAGATGACCCCAATGTCAAGCCCCCCATTCATGGAGTTACACGTTATATTGATTAATATAAGGATTCAATTCATAAAGTTAATTTTGACAGCGCTCATGATTAGGAGATTTCTAGATCAAATATATTCCAGCTTATTCTATTAAGCTATCCCAGAAATCTAACTCATACTGTTGTATTGCTCTGGCGATAAATCTGTACCTTTCCCAATCAAGGTATCTTTCAGAGATCTTTTCAGCTTTTTCTTCCATTATATCGGATGGTCCTGAGAATAAATCGAATATCTTAGTAGATTTTATGTTTAAGATCCTAGCATGTTCTCCGAGCTTCTTAACGTTTTCACCCCATACTGGTAGATTTACAGTTAAAGCTACAGTTACATCTCCCGGTGAACCGTTTAGTGCAAGCCATGATAGAAAGTGAGTGTAGGAGACAGCTTTTAGAGATAACCTACTGTAGTTTAGCTTAATGTTGAGTTCATGGGCTAGGTCATATAATGCTTTTAATGCTTCATAATCTCCATCTACAAGCATTTTGAAGAATTCAACTTCATCTAGAGTTATGGTCCTAGATAATACATGGGATAAAGCTTTCAAATCATGTGGTATAATGTAGAGCTGATTCTCCACAAATCTATTTAACACTTCTCTACTAGGTTTCTGTAATGATGGGTGGCTGAGAATCTTCTGATTTAAGTCTTCTAGCTCTCCCCGTAAATTTCTTATTATATCGGCCATTTCTCCTCACTATATGCTGCACTCCAGAACATATATTCGTATTTTGATGCTAACTCAAAATATGGCCACATTTCATCCACCGTGAGACTTGAGGAATCTACTTCATTCCTGAATATATCAACGATCTCTTTATATTCTTTAGAGAGGTATACTGAAGCCCATCTTCTATAAATTGTTGATGGATTCGATTCAAGCTTATCTTTGTGTTTTTCAGCGATCTCAAGATATGTCCAGAAGCATGGTAGTAGAGCTGACATAGTAGTCCAGTAATCCATCATGTAACTCGTTGAGAGAAGGAAATTCATATATGCAACATTGGATGGATTAGGAGTTGTAGATACAGCATCTTTAATTGTAAGATTCATCTCTGATAGAAGCTTTTCATAGTTTTCCATTTCTCCTGCAACAGTCATATATGCTAGGTATAGAGCTTTCTTGGTTTGCATAATGTTTGGAGCTTTTGCAGAAACTATACTTAACACTTTAGTCATGGTTACTAGGTAATTGTAGTCTTGAAGAATGTAATACTTAAACTTAGAAAATGGAAGCTCACCAGTATATAGTTCTAGTACAAAAGGATGCTCCAATATCTTTTCCCATATATTTGAAGCCTTCTCTCTCAGAATAGAAGATTTACTCATTCCACATCTAAGCAAATAAATTATAAAAGGAGTATTTGAGAGATTCGCTTAGAAGAATAGCCTACTTGAAGCTGGGTCTCCCAGATAATAGCTTGGGAAGACTAAGAGGCTTGAAGGGTTTCCCTTGATTATGCTTTTTTACCTCTTCAACTAATCTCTCTAGCCTCATATATTCTATTTTTCCTGTTTCTCTAATTCTAACCGATAGTTCTCCCCTCTCTTTCTCTCTATCTCCAAAGACTACTATGTATGGTATCCACTCACTCTCAGCATCTTTGATCTTCTTATCGACTGTTTCTTCTCTATCATCTATGTCAACTCTAATTTGTTCTTTCTCAATCCTGTCTAGTAAGTTCATGCAATCTCCTACGTGTCTTTCAGCAACAGGTATTAATCTGACTTGAGTTGGTGAGAGCCATACAGGTAGCATTGGTTTCCCTCCTTTCTCCATGACCATGTAGGCTTTCTCAAGTAATGCGTAGATAACTCTCTCGATTGCACCGCTTGGAGAGCAATGAAGAATGATGGGATATTTTCTAACACCATCTTCATCCATGTAAGTTATACCATATTGTCTAGCATTCTCAACATCTATCTGATCTGTTGAAAGAGCTGCAGCCTTCTTCTGACAATCGATAAAGTTAAACTCCCACTTCAATATGAAGTAGAAGAATCTTTCATCCCACATCTCTGCGAGGACAGGTTTACCGAAAGCTTTCACCAATTCATAGATGAATTCTTTATTTTCTTGATAGAATTCTCTAGTAAACCTTATAGCCATCTCTAAATCGTCTTTCTTTAATCCAGCTCCCTCAAGGACTTCAAGACTTAGCTTAAGCCTCTTCTTCATCTCTATTTTAGCTTGTTCTACATCCTTAACGAATGCATGAACATCAGGCATTGTAAAGGCTCTAAGCCTCTTAAGACCTGCTAGCTCTCCACTTTTCTCTCTTCTAAAACTATATCGAGTTAATTCATAGAGCCAGAATGGTAGATGACGATACGATAAAACCATGTCACTAGCCATTAAGAATTGACCGAAGCATGCAGCAAATCTCAGGAAGTACTCCTTATCCTCTGTTTTAATAACGTACTGTCTAGCAGGGAATCTATGTAAGTATTTCTCTAGACTTGGATGATGCATATCATACATTACTGGTGTCTCAACTTCAACGCCACCGTACTCGATAACCTTACTCGTAACATATTGTTCTAGAAGAGATTTAATCAATCTACCTTTAGCAGGCCAACGCATATTCCCAGGATCACTACCACTTTCATAGTCTGCTATCTCAAGCTTCTTCATTAACTGGACATGAGGAGGCTGCTCTAAGACAGCTCTAGACTTAGCTACCTCGTAGCGTACTAAGTACTCTAGGTTGCTATAGTTTTTGAAGTCAAAATCCTCGATAGGAGTCATCCCACCATCTGGGGTTAATATAAACCAGTAAGACTTCAATTTCTCCTCCATCAATAATGCTTTTGATAGAGGCTCTCCCCCTGATTCTATGCGATCACCATAACTTTTAAGCTGCTCAGCTAATGGGTGACCCTTGACAGAGATCACTAAACGTTTATTCCATCCAAAAGGAGCACAATATATCTGAATCTTCTTTGAAGATGCTTCTTCTCTAATCTTTTTAAGTATATTTAGTGCTTTATGTGGAGGAGCCAGGTTAGTGCTTAGATGAGCATATGGATATAATACCAATCTATTTATCTTCATTCTATCCATAAAATCTAGAGAATCTTTAACAACTTCATCTGCTAATTCTTCAGAATCATCTTTCTCAATACTAATGAGAAGTAGGAGAGCATCATCTACTCTATAAACTTTCTTTTCTACATCTTCGTATACTGAACTCTCTATCTGAATCGGCTCATACTCAACAAAATCAACATGTAGTTGAAGCACCTTCAACGCTTAAACACCTGAGCTAAATCTTCTTGCAGGCTACTTTAAAGTTTTCCTAACTTCTAAGATCTAAGAAGACTTAGGAGAAATCTACCTAGTATAGGCATACCATATACATATAGATAAAAAGAAGAGCAAATAGGGAAATAAGGGAAGAATGAAGAAAGATAGATTGATACCTAAAACAATGGCTTCTCAACATCCTGATAACGCTTCTATCCCGACTTGGTGCACTAGCGATGTGATAGCTGGAGAAGATGAAGTATATGAGGCATACTACAATTTTTCTATTCTAGGATGTCAGGAAGTGATGTGGGATGCAGAAGGTAAGGACATAGATCCACAGGTAGTGAGAAAACTTCTAACAAAATACGGGGAATATTTCTCTGAAAATAAGCTTGGTGAAGATGTTTTTCTAACTCTTAGACTTCCCAACCCGTTAATAGAAGTAAGTGAGAAGAAGATATTCTTAGAAACTCTTGAATCCATACCTAAACATAACGATGTTGCAAGTCATTTCTATAATGACTATCCTACAATCTCTATTTTTGAAGTAATCTTACCTTTTACGACAAGCCATGTCGACTTGATAAGAATTAGAGAAACATATAGAAAAGTTATCGTTGAACCTATAAAAGAGCAGATAGATCACTATGGTCTAAAACTAAAAGAAATAGTAGGAGAAGCTTATCCTAGAGAGATAGAAGTCATACCACTTATGGAAGACTTTAACTCTCTAACTACTTCCGACCAGATATTAACCAGATACATTGAACTTGTTTCGCCGAGCTACGTTAGAGTCTTTATAGCAAGGTCTGATCCAGCATTAAACTACGGATTTGTATCCGCTACTCTTCTTGCAAAGTTAGCCTTATCGAAACTTTGGAATCTTGAGACTCATTCAGGCATAAAAATATATCCAATAATTGGGGCAGGTTGTTTACCTTTTAGAGGTCATAACTCGCCTGAGAATATTGATGGCTTTCTACAGGAATACAGTGGAGTCTGGACAGTAACAATACAATCTGCTTATAGATATGATTACCATGAAAATAAAGCCTGTGAAGCTGTGAAGAAATTAAACACCATCCTTCCTTACAGTAAGCCGAAGGATTTTACTGGAATAGAAGAGGCTATTACTCGTTTAGTGCAGAAGTTCTTAGAAAAATACCAACAATCTCTTGAACTAGCAATTGATGCTGTAAATCACATAGCACCATTAATTCCATCTCGTAGAAGTAGAAAGCTGCACATCGGCCTATACGGATACTCTAGGAATTTTAAAGGTAAATCTTTACCACGTGCAATACCATTTACAGGTGCATTTTATTCTCTAGGCATACCTCCAGAATTTATAGGTATGAGAGTATTGAAAAATCTAAACGAAGAAGAATATGATATCCTGAGAGAAGCTCATGTCAGACTTAGGGAAGACTTGGAGGAAGCAGGTCGAAGAGTTGTATGGGATGCTATATCCCTCCTAGTAGAATATAGAGGAAAGCTCTCTAAACATTTCTCAGAAGATTTTTTTGAGAAGTTCGTCCCCCTCTATCTCGAAGACTTGGAAACGGTTTCAGAGATAATTGGTATAAAGATTGGTGGAAGAAGCCTATCAGATCGGAGATATGCTAACGTTATAGAGAATTTCCTGATATCATTAATAGAAGAAGAATATGATGTAGCTAAACAAGAATTAGTTGAAGCTGCTAGACTACGGAAATCAATAGGTTAGAAATCTGAAAGAACATTTATCTTCCAGGTGTCAAATAAGCAGATTCGTAGGACTTTAGTGTTTTAACCTTGATAGAAGAAATGTTGCAGCTAAGGTTATTGCTAAGATAATAGCGCTTACCAGTGTAACAACCAGGATTTCTTGAACCAGGCTTTGTTTAACTGATATACCTAGGAGAGCCCATATCACTACTAGCCCATATGCAAAGTCTTTCCTTGTTATTACGACGAATATAGTAATCATTAGAGCGATTAAGATGATTGTAATGCCCCATGTGTTTACACTTATCCCAAAACCGTCCCAGTTAACTGAAACTAGAGTAACGGCGACATTTGCTATAGTAGCGATAGTAATCCAGCCTAGATAAACACTGAAAGGAAGGTGGAAAACAATTTCATCACGTAACCGTATTCTTATTTTCCGATGCCTAAGCGGAGATAGATCAATATCAAAGTTGCAAGAAGCAAGAATATGATAAGAACTGACAATGTAAGAAACTCGAACTGCCAAGAGAAGAGCCAGACAATGTTTAAAATACAGCTAATCAAAAACAGCCAACCTACTTTTTCTCTATATTTTTTTCATTTCATCACTTGGTAGTGCCTGTGAGATTACGAAAATAGCTAGTAAGATATATATAACGCCCCATATTGAGAAGACGTAACCTGCAGGGGTTATTAAGGTCGGATTTTCATCAGAGATTTGAGCGGTATTTTTACCACCAATCACCGTGGTGCTGGCCGCCAGTATGTTCACTAAGATTGTAGCAATAAAGCCTACAATGTTTATCCATCTTAAAAAAGACGATGAATCAACCCTCATCAAGGCCGCCAATCTACTTTCTCTGATCATAGAAATATTAAGTTTTCTTTAATTACGGACTCTACCTCACTTTTTGTTCTAATTGTAAGTAATCTCTTTTTCAGATACTAGCCATCATTTCAGTTTTAAGATTTTAAAATGTTTTATTAATGAAGTCTTCCAGAAGTAGAATAAGAAAATTAATAAATTAAGACTTGGCATAGTGATGTATGAATAGCTTAGAGACCAAGCCTATCCTAGTTTTTGAACTGGTCGGTATAGTTTTCATAGTTCTTGTTGGGAGTGCTCTACACTTTACTTTTGATTTATCTGGTGGTAATCTTCCTGTCGGAGTCTTCTCTGCAGTCAATGAGAGTGTTTGGGAGCATTTAAAGCTAAGTTTTTGGCCGGCTCTCACCTATGCAATCATTGAGTATGGTTTTTTAAAGAAGAGAACCGACAACTTCTTTCCTGCTAAAGCGGTAGGCATCTACCTCATGCCTTTAGTTATTGTTTCATCATTCTACTTTTATCAAACATTTATTGAAGAAAACCTATTACTCGACATCCTCATTTTTATCTTAGCTGTAGTAGTAGGACAATTAACAAGCTATAAATTGATGAATCTAAAGACTAGAAAGATCTACCTAGAACTTTCCATTACAGGGCTAATCCTGCTTGCAAGTCTTTTCATAATTTTTACTTTCTATCCACTAGAGATACCCATATTCCAAGACCCTGTAACTGGAGGATATGGGGTCAAGGCGCAAAGTTCTTACTTATAATGATAACATAAGTCGTTGAATCTTCTGATATGATGAATAACCCACATCTTCAGCGACATATCCAGATCTTATCTATTGATACTAAATATTAAACTGAGCAGCAAAAATCTGTATTAAAATTAAAATCTCTCTAGAGAGAATTTTCAATTCTTATTATAAAAAGAACATAGAGGTAATAGAGATGACCATCGTAAAGGTAAGATACGGCTTTTCAACTACTCAGATATGAAGGCTGTTATAGAATAAGAAGAAATTTAGAGGAAATGAATTGACCGCAAAATAAAACCTCTGCTTATTTTTTATAGACATGATATTATTCGCCGGGGGTGGGATTTGAACCCACGAGCCCCGTCGGGGCATCGGCTAACCCATCATATTCTGACCCATCATTCTAATAGTGATCTCGAGGCCGACCCTCTACCTGGCTAAGGTACCCCGGCTCAAGATAAACTTGCTCGTAGAGCTATTTATCTTTAATAATCTAGTTATATCTTTGCTGGTAGTTGTTCTAGGTTTGGATATATTTGTCCAAAGAATTCTATTAAAATGTATTCTATTGTGGCTGCGATTAGAAGAAGCACTGCTACTGCAGCGATTGATATTATCAGCCATCTTGATTCTATTCTGCTTTTCTTCTTAAAGATGCTGTATGCGAATATTATGCTTTCTGTAAAGGCTGTTCCATAAGCTAGGAATTCTATCAATCCATAAAATGTTATGATTGTCATCGAGATCAAGAATATTGAAGGTATTCCCGTTGAAGCTGCTAATGAACCTATTAATCTTCCTGTAAAATAGATTACGTAACCTCCAATAAACGGTCCAACTATTGGGATAAATATGATTAACGAGATCATGAAGTTGTTCAAGAAGATGTCTATGATGGTGTATTTTTCTCTGAGTATTCTTTCAGCTTCTTCCATTAGAGAAGTCATCTCATCAGCTGAGAGAGGCATTATCGAAGCAATATATAGAAGAGAATAGAATGAGATTGTAATAATTATTATAAAGATTATCCGATTCTTTACACTTAACATTCCTCTCCAGGTTGAATTATTATTCTTCAAGCTTCTCATCAACATCCTTTAGTATTTCTTGGTAGATTCTATTCTGATCCTTTAATTTAGGTATTACTGATAGACTTAACGGATCGGCATCCCTCAAGACAGCAGCATACAGACTAACATAATCAACTAAAATTAGCAGAGAGAGTATTTCTCCCATAATGCTTCCTGCTTGAACTTTTAACTCAATATATCTTTCTTGGAGGAAGCTTGAGAGAAGTCTATAAACCTCGTTTATTTCTCTTGGTTCATCGGAAAGTCTTGGAGCTAGTAGAATCGTTTTCTCATTAAGTACTTCAATATCATTATGTAGTGCTTCAGGGATTTCGCAGAAATGTGAGAAAAGTTTACTATTTTCATTAAGTTGACATTTTAAGCGGTATGCTATTGGAACAGCTTTCCCATAACCATATACTACAGGGAACATATTAACAATCTTTAATGCTGTTTTCTTTGCTAAGTTTTTATCCGTGGGAGTCTCGGGGCTCACTATATCTTGAACAGTCTTAGCTACATCTAGGTTTTCAATAAAATCTTCAATCTTAATACCTAGAGATTTTATTAAGCCTACCACGGCTCCAAATGTATGGGGGAAAGCATATCTAGGAGGTATGCCTTGCTCAAGCATTACTATTGGAAAGCTCTTTTTCTCAGCTAATCTTCTTAATGTTCCTCCAGAAGTGATCATAACCATTTTTCTATTATTATCTAGATTATTTAAGATCGTTGGGAATATCTCTGCTGTGTCTCCGGAGTAGCTTACAGCTAGTATCAGATCATCCGGGTTTGTCTTGAGCAGTGTATAATCTCTATGAACTCTAACAGTAAGATCTTTAACTATTACCGAGATAAAATCTCCAACTATTGCTGATCCACCTATACCGAGGTAAACTATCCTAGATGGTTTAAAATCTTTTAATCTTCTTCCTATCTCCAACCCTATCTCATAATGCCTAGAGAAGCATTCAAGATATCTCCGGACAATAGAAAATGCTTTCTTGAATTGTTCCTTAGAATATTTTTCAGGATTATCTAGAATGTCATTGTATTCTTGCTTCATCCGCTTCATCTAATGTATCTCGTACAGTCATACTTAATAGAGTTAACTTTTACCGGGCTGTGTTACTTCTCTATGAGAAGTATAGATTAATAAAGGAAAGCAAGCATAGGTTTTTCAGTTAGGCTGCAAACATGGTCTTAATTAATTTTTATCTTAGATGTATATAATCCATAAGTATCTAATTATATACTGTTCTGGAGTCTATGCTATTTTAATTTAACTCTACTTTCAGTTGAGTGCTTAAAGCATAAAACCTGCGAGCTACGTTAGAAAGCTTGAAATGAGACCTCAGCATCTTGAGAAGAATATCGAAGAACTAAGACATAGAATAGAGACACTTGAGCTTGCTCTAGACACTATCCTTAAGAAGATACCGGAGATTAGGATTAGTGTTGAAGTCCCAAGGGTAATTCTAGAGAAGAAACCTGTCTACGTAAAGGTAAAGAATAGTGAGCTTCATGGGAGAATAATCTTGCTTGCTATAGATGGTTTCTTAAATGATTGGAGGACTGCAGGTGACATTACCTCAGAGCTTGTGAGGAGAGGTTGGGCTCCTAAAGATTTTAAAGATATTAGACCTGTACTTGAACACCTAGTATCTTTAGGTTTAATGGAGAGAATTAGATCTCCAAGAAAGAATAGGGGGAGAAGAGCTAAGTGGCTGTATAGAGCTATGGAAGATTTAATGCAGAAAGTAGAACTTGTACAGTAAATTTGAGTGGAGTGTCTTGAGTAGGACCCATGATTATAATTCTAAAGGATCTTCAAAAGATTGACATCTAGTTGTAGTTATGTTTCTCTCTGGATAATCTGTCCTACATATCTGTTTTATTCTCTCCACTCCACCTATTGACTCAACATACTTGACAACTATTCTTGGAACATGCTCTCTCCAATCTCCATCTTCAACCATCTTCTTCCTAATCAGGGTTCCTACTACTTCCTCTCTCCTATATAGTTCAATAGGCTTAACCTGATATCCTGCATCAGTAAATAATCTCTGAACTAGTGGGTTATTTGAGTATACTATATCGAATCGTGGTACGAAAGTTCTAACCTTCGAAACCCATAGAGAGTGTTCGCCTATATCAGGTATAGGTATAATCATTATCTTCTCTAATGGTATCCCTTCTTCTTGAAGCATTAATCTAATCATCTCAATTCTCTCTCCTGCTGTGAAAGGATTCTTAAAGGTATAACTATATTGAGCACTACCAACAACAATTATTAGTTCATCACATTCTCCCAATATGCTTTTGATGGCGGATAGATGACCAACATGAGGGGGCTGGAATCTTCCAACAAGTAGTCCACGCTTCAAAGACCACCATTTCAATGATATTAACCTACTATATTAAGATAATAAAAAGGTTGGGAGGAGGCTTGTTAAGCTCCGCAAGTGTATTATATGAGGGAAACTGAGGGGTTATCAAATATTCTTGAAGATTAATAAGTTTAGAAGCTATTCTTGACTTATTCTCTTCTCAAACCTATTCCTTCTATCATTATTGTTGCCGGCTCCCCTTCAACCCCATCTACTTCTACATGCGTGTTAGTAAGTATTCTACATAATTCAATGCTAGTAGTAGTATGTTTTGTTAAGTTCGTCACTCTATACTGTGATGTGCCCTCCGCTAAGCACGCCCATATTACTAACTGGTCTCCTAAATGCTTGTCTACTGGAGCTTCTCTACTTATCTCACCTAGTAATTCTCTTGCAGCTTCTTCTCCAATCTTCTCTGAGGGGACTCCTTTCTCACCAAGTTTGTCTACTCCAATTATTATCCCATCTTCTAGCTCCGCTAGAAGTATTATTCCACATCCAGGGTCTAATGAGCATCTTGGATTATTAGGTTGTAGAGCTTCTCTACGTATATCCACGTCGTAGCCTTCTCTTCCCAAGATGTTCTCAACAGTATTTGCCATTCTCTCAACAATGTGGCCTGGAAGCCTACAACTATAGCTTAACCCTCTAATCTTCTTTACATCCTTAAACTCTACTAGTCTTATAGGTTTAAGAGTATTCACTGGTGTTGAGTATGCCTTAACTACTCCTCCACCTCTAGGATAGAATCCTCTTTTAACAAGTTCAATCTTAAACCTTCCACCCATCTTCTCTATTACTGGAAGTAATACTTCCTGGAGATATTCTACTGGAGGGGCCATAGGATTGTTTGTTCCACCTCTAAGTTCTACTTCAACCAGTTTTGAGGCGTAACACATTGCAGGCATTAGGCTTTGAAGTATTAACGTAGTACTCCCAGCTGTACCAGCATCAAACTTAAGCGAGCCACCTTGAAGCCTTCTTAAGGGATTGAAAGATATCTCTAGTGATCCAACAGTTAAACCTGTAACCTCAGCTGAGGATAATGCTGCTACTGCTTTAACAGCCGTTAAATGCTGTGGTCTTAAACCAGGATTACTCCTCTTAACTCGTATATTCTTTATTTTAACTGGTTTAAGTAGAACAGCTGATAACGCTACAGCATTCCTAAGGATCTGGCCTCCGCCTTCACCTATCGAGCCATCAATTTCTACGAACATTCTGTTAAAGTATTATAGCGTCTAATTTTTAAGCATAGTTGTCTTCTCCAGTTTCTTAATTAAATACAGGGGTTGCATTATAGTGTATGATGTTTGAGCCTAAGGATAAACCAATCATCGCTTTCATAACAGATTACGGTATTAGAGATACATATGTAGCTCAGGTTAAAGCGGTAATATTACGTTATAGAAGAGATGTAGTGATAATTGATGTTACACATGAAGTTGAACCATTTAACGAGCTTGAAGCAGCCTTCCTCCTAACAACATATGTTCCATACATGCCTGCAGGGACAATCCATCTATGCATAGTTGACCCGAAGGTAGGAGGGGAAAGAAAACCAATAGTAATATTGACGTCTAGGGGGGACGTATTCATCGGTCCAGATACTGGATTCATGTTTCCAGCCGCAGAACAACTAGGTATAACATCTGTCTATGAGATTGATGAATCAAAACTTCCAAGAAGATTTAGCGAGACTTTCCATGGTAGAGATGTTTTCGCACATATTGCTGGTATGCTAGCTGCTGGTGTACCACTAAGCGAGATAGGTAAAGAGATTATAGAGTATAAGCGGCTAGTATTACATAAGCCGATTAAGAAAGATGATTACATCGAGGTTATAGTCTTACACATTGACAGGTTTGGAAACATAATCACTAATCTTAAGCTTAAGGATCTAGAAGTAGATTTTAGAGATATTATCGAGGTGTCTGCGCCCTCAGGTATTACAGTTAGCTGTCCATTTGTTAAATCTTATAGTGAAGTAACTGAGGGGTCGTTTCTTACAACTATCGGGGGCTCAGGATATATTGAAGTTTCCATAAACAGGGGGCATGCTAATGAAAAACTCAGAATTAGAGCTGGAGATAAACTTAGGGTTAGAGTAGTTAAAAATATTTAAGAAGTAGAGGTGAATGGTTTAAGAATGGAGTAGGTGGTGTATGGCTTTTCAATACCCGTATCCCGGAGCTACAACTCTCGGTATAAAAGGTAAAGATACAATTGTATTAGCTGCTGAGAAGAGGCTTACATATGGATACTTTGTTGTAAGTAAGACTGTTAGGAAAGTATTTCAGATTACATCTAAGATTGGTGCGGCCTGCGCAGGTTTTGTGGGTGATATGCAGAATCTAATCCGTGATGCTCAAGCTCAGATTAACCTGTATAGATTCATGTATCAGAGAGAACCTGAAGTTAGAACAGTAGCTAAGGTACTCTCAAATTATCTATTCAGTAGTAGGTTCTTCCCATATCTTGCTGAAACAATAGTTGGAGGATTTGACGAGACAGGAGGGCACGTCTTAGTACTTGATCCTCTAGGCTCAATAATTGAAGATGACTATGCTGTAGTTGGGTCAGGCGCAGAGATAGCTATTGGAGTGATAGAGATATCTTATAAACCTAATATGACTGCAGAAGAATTAAGAGAACTCGCTATCAAGGCTGTAAAAGCTTCTATATCGAGAGACGCAGCAAGCGGAAACGGTCTAGACCTTTTAATCATAACTAATGACGGGATAAAATCTACAGAAACTATTCAAGTGTAGATACTGGGTTTGAAAGTAATATAACATCGAGGACTCAAAATTCTGAGTCATCGATGTTACTCACTCTTTCTCTAGATTATTTTTCTTCTCATGTGCTTGTACAATATTGAGTATTTGAAAAATATTTATAAGATACTAAAAATAATATAACACCGTAATGAACTTACTTAACCTAAAAGAGAAATTGTTGATTTTTCTAGCTCAAAGTGGAGCTTATACGAAGAGTCTCAACATGTCTACATCAACTATTGCCCAGCATCTTGGGACATCCCAGCAATCTGCATCAAGGATATTAATACAGCTTGAACAGAATGGATATATAGAGAAGATAATAGTGGGTAAGACAACCCTGATAAGACTTACAAATAAGGGGCTTGATGAGTTGAGGAATCTATACGTAATCTTGAAGAGCATACTTGAGAAGCCGATGGAGATAATCTTAGAGGGCAGGGTATTCTCAGGTCTTGGAGAAGGATTCTATTACATCAGTCTTCCACAATACTTTGAGCAGATAAAAGAAAAGGTTGGATTCACTCCATATCCAGGAACACTTAACATCCAGTTATTATCTAAAGACTCAATAGAGAATAGAATGTTGTTGGAGAGGATTGCAGACATACCTATTGATGGATTTACTAATGGTCAGAGGACGTATGGTGGAGCAAAATGTATAAGAGCATTATTTAATGGAGAACAAGAAGCAGCTCTCATATTCGTTGAGAGGACACATTACGGTAAGGATGTTATAGAGGTAATCGCACCAGTATATCTTCGTGGAAAATATAATTTAAGAGATGGTGATAAAGTATTCCTAAAGATTACTCTTAAAACCTCAACTCAAAACAATAGTATCCTAACTGCTGAAGCTAAGTAGATCGATCTAGCTTAGAATTTTCTTTTAATTTTTCAATTATATCAGTAGTACTGTTTATGCTGCCGAATCTGTAACGCTTAGCTTTATAGACCTTGATATCCAAATTCTTATCTTTAATGAATTTTTCAAATTCCTTCATTATCTCTGTTTGGTCGTACCCGAATACAACAATATCTGGTTTAATCTTCTTGATAATCTTCTCGAATGAGAATTTTCTATATCCAAGAATGACCTCATCTACTGGTTTTAAATTTGATACTATGAGGTATCTTGATTTATCATCAAATAATGGTTTTCTATTTTTCCTCTTCATAATAGTACTCTCTCTAGCGAGAACAACTACAAGCTTAGATTTTCTACCACCAAGTTTCTTAGCTTCCCAAAGCATCTTAATATGGCCAGGGTGAATTATATCAAAAGCTCCAGATGTTAAAACAATAGTCTTCCTCTTCATGTCTCTGCTGATACTAATTATCTAGTCAAGATTTAAAGAATATGGTATTTCATCTTGAGGATGTAAACAATCTTATGTAGCCTAGATGCTGAAACCCTACCACATATCTTAGCAATGATTAAGATAATGACTGTATTTGATAATGGCTTCATCTCCCCCATCTTCTACGCCTGAACTCCCCATAGAGCTTTCACTAAATATGTTTATAGCTTCTAAGACGACATCATCCACCCTCTCCATATACCAGTTCATCTTCTCAAACTCATCTACCGTTTCGACAAACCTTGATAATAAT
>Ga0209183_1000298_pt1 | contig 22283 bp, 26 predicted proteins | sample LHCtaG_2_FD_184120 | JGI IMG/M metagenome (GOLD analysis project Ga0209183, IMG submission 184120) | Hot spring microbial communities from Little Hot Creek, USA to study Microbial Dark Matter (Phase II) - LHC4sed_replicate (SPAdes)... | ecosystem: Environmental > Aquatic > Thermal springs > Hot... | reverse complement strand
GCCTGTACCTTCGTTAAGCCCCCCACCGCTTTCCACCCCTTAATAGCGGGACCTTGAGGCCAGAGACTATGCCCCTCCCGATGACCGCCTCGCACTCGCCCACGCAGCTCAGGCAGAGCCTCTTGCCGTCGACCTCGCGAGCCCTTGTCTTCATCACGAGCTCTCCGCAGCCGTCGCACCTCACGCTCTCAAAGATGGGGGCCCTCTCGATCTCCGCGACCATAACGTCCTCCACCTTGAAGAGGCTCTCGGGCGCGTTTGCAAGCGAGAGGCCTATTTCTGTCCAAAGCCTCCTCAGCCTCTCCCAGTCTTCGCTCGTCCCCTCTCTCTTCACGACGACTTTCTCGAAGAGCCTCAAGGCCTCCTCGCTGAAGTAGGCGCTCCTGAGCTTGTCGACGTCTACGTAGACCCTGACCCCTCTCCAGTCGCCCCTCCTGACCAAGGTGACGGCGTTCTTGCCAAGGTCTAAGTATACCAGGCTGTTGTTCCCGAGCGTGCAGCCAGTCGCGACCTGCACTCCGTCAGTGAAGCAGTTGTTGCACTCGACTATGGCCAAGACCTCCTCGCCAACGGTCTCCGCCTCGCTCGCCCTCTTGACGCCCAGCTTCTCCATGGCTATCTCCGAGGCCCTCAGGCCCAGGACTAGGAAGGGGCATACGTGGCCGTGGAACTCCTTCGCTCTCTCGAGGAGGGACGCGTCGACCATGTTACTTTCACTCGTGTTACGTTTTGCGAGCTTAGTATTACTACGACCTTAATAAATCTTTCTAAGAGAGGTAACATCATTGCACGTTACTAGCTCGGAACCTTGAAGTTGCTCTTAGTGGGCGATGAGCGTCTTCGAGCATCCTCTAGGAGCCGAGTTGAGTTACAGTGAATAGTAAAGGAGCAAGGACTTGCGACATGGATCAATGAGGCGCGTAAGTGGAGCCCAGGTCTTGAAGAGAGCCCTCAAAGCGACTTCAAGCCCTCTCGACTTCATAGCGTTTAAGCGTCACAAATCCCAAGGAAAGCCTTAATAAGGGGTTGACCGCGTGGTCCGCGGTGACGGGGCTTGAGCGAGGCCAGGGAGCTTCTAGAAGAGCTCGACGCGCACTTGAAGGAGCTTGTCTCGAGAGCTCCCGAGTTACAGACATTCAAGGAGTACTCGGAAAGGGCCAAGAGCCCAAGGTCTTGGATAGGAAGTTCGAGGAGCTCTTGGCCCTCGGAATATCCATAGCGATAAGGTGCGAGCCCTGTATTATGAGGTACCTGAACGAGGCTATGAGGATGGGGGCGAGCCTCGACGAGGTGGTCGAGGTGATAAAGGTGGCGGTGGCGATGGGCGGCGAGCCGTCGCTGGCCTATGGGGCTAAGGCCTACAGGGCGGCCAAGGAGCTTCTGCGCGCGTGAGGCCCGCGCCTCTGACGATTGGCCAGCTTTGGAGCACTAAGGCCCCTGTACCGAGACTCTGTATGTGGATAATTTGTAGATAAAAGCTTGGAGTAACTGAGAAGGCCTGGCATCGATTATACGCAAAACCTAAACCCGGGCTACAGAGTGGCTAGGTTGTGCCGTTGCTATTTGTCGTAGTCCGTAGACCTCAAGTCTTCGTGTAGACCTCGATCCCAAGTTCTTTGGCGACCTCTGAGGCCCTAGGATCTATGAACGGAGTCACCATCAGCAACCTGTGGGCCTTTCTGCCAGTCTTCACCTCGTAGAGCTTGGCCTTTCTGGCGAAGGCGCTCACGTCCGATAGCCCGACGTGGGATCTGACCTCTATTAAGGTCACTTTCTCGTCTCTGATCACTACGTCCACGTCCACTATCGTTGGCCTGTCGAAGACGAGGCCTTCTTCGTCCCTCGCGACCCACTTCTCGACCTTGGCGCCGAACTCCTTCTCCAGAACCGCCCTCATACCCTCTCTGAAGGCCTCCTCGCTCATCAACCCCCACCTAGCTCCTAGGGCTGTCACGAGCCTGTGGATCGACTCGAAGCCAGCTCTCATGTCCTCCCTCAGCCTTGCTATCTCCCTCCACATCTCTGCTTGCCCCTCCCTCAAGGCCCTGACCTCCTCCCACAGCCCCCTCGTGTTCTCCCACAGCTTATCCTGTCCCTCTCTTAGTGCTTTGACCTCCTCCCACAGCTTGTTTTGCCCCTCCCTCAAGGCCCTGACCTCCTCCAAGAGCCTTTTAATGCTCTCCTCCAAAGAGTCCAGCCTCTTCAATATCTCCGACAGCCCTAAGTAGCCAGCCACGGTGTAGCGGAACTCAATGTCCTTGTCCAGTAGCTCTAGGAACTGCTTTTTCAAGGACTCGACTAAGGCGAGTCACCATGAGAGTTAGCGCGGAGCGATAATATATTTCCTTTGGCATCCTTATCGAGCTTCAACGAGCGGTCCGCCAAGAGTGCCGAAGACCCTCAAGGCCGTGGACCCTCGGCGTTGCATGACGGGCGGTAGGTTTAACTATGGCAAAGCTGACAGTCAATTTGAAGAGAGATAGAGCATGGATCGAGCTATGGGATGTAAGGAGCCCATTGAAGCCCTCGAGGTCGCTGGCAAGGTCGACCCTCAGCTCCGAGAGGCCATAAGGTTCCTCTACTCCATGGTGTGGAGGGAAGGAGCGTTGCCCTTAAAGTACAAGCACTTGATAGCGCTTGCTCTCAGCATCTGCCAAGGACGCGAGGAGAGGTAAGCTTACAAGGTCTTAGCGAGGGCGCTCAAGGCCGGCGCGACAAAGGAGGAAGTCGTGGAGACCACACTGGTGACGGCATGGGTCGCGGAGATCCCAGCCCTCGTCGCCTCTAGGAGCGTACTCGAGAAGCTCTTGGGCTAATGGTCGCAGATCCCTCACTTGACGTGGGCCAAGGACAAGGTTAATACCCGCGGCTACAGCATGCTAGGGCAGTACTGGTCCCCAAGCGTTGATGAGTATGACGAACCCCGTGCCCTTCCAGCTATTTGAAGAGGAGTGTTATCATCTGCTCAGGGCCTCGCTCGGCGAGCTGGCAGGAGAGGCGATGGAAGTAGTTAAGAGGGTGTTGACCAAGGGCCTAGAGGTCCCCCCTTCCAAGGAGTTGGGCGAGCTCGCCTTCCCCTGCTTTGAGCTCGCTAAGGCCCTCGGGAGGAGGCCCAAGGAGCTCGCCGACGAGCTCGCTACTAAGATGACCTCCATGGACAGGAGGTACGTGAGCAAGGTGGGGCCAGCTGGCTCGGGTTACGTGAACTTCTACGCAAACCACTTTGAGCTGGCCCGCGAGCTCTTCAAGGCAATAGTTGAATCAGGGCCCGACTACGGGCTTGTGAAGGTCGACAAGCCCCTCAAAATAATAGTGGAGCACACGAGTGGCAATCCCGTCCACCCGCTGACCATAGGGACCGCTAGGAACGCGGTCATAGGCGACAGCCTAGCCTCGCTCTTGAAGGCTCGGGGCCACGCCGTCGAGACCCACTTCTACGTAAACGACGTGGGCCTCCAAGTAATGATAGCGGCCTACGGCTACTCCAAGGCCAGGGACAGGGTCAGGGGAGGGAAGCCGGACCACGTCGCGGGCCTGGTATACTCGATGACAAACGCCATAGCGGAGATATCGGAGCTGAGGAAGAGGCTCGAGGAGGCTAAGGATGACGAGGCGAGGCGCGAGCTGATGAAGGAGCTCGACGAGTGGGTTGGGATAGCCTACGAGCTGAGGAGCAGGGACCCCGAGCTCTTCGACCACCTCTTGGACAGGATAAAGGAGGACGGGGACCCTAGGGCGGCCATATCGAAGCTCAATAAGGACTACGAGGAGGGGGCGAGGGAGGCGGTCGAGATCGTCAGAGAGCTCTGCAATGCGGTCATAGAGGGCTTCAAGCAGACCCTCTCTCGGATATGGGTGGAGTTCGACGAGTGGGACTGGGAGAGCGAGCTGACGGTCTGGAGCGGGGCGGCCGATGAGGCCGTGGAGAGGATGAGGGGGCTGGCCCCCTGGGCCCTAGACTCATCGCAAGGGGCTCTCGTGCTCGACGTCGACGCGGTGGCCTCGGCCCTCGGCTTGAAGGAGGGGTGGGGCCTCGCCGACAAGGAGATACCGAAGCTCACGCTGAAGAGGGCCGACGGCACGACCCTCTACACGACGAGGGACGTAGCCTACGCGCTCTGGAAGCTCAAGAGGGCCGACAAGGTCGTAAACGTCATAGGGGCCGAGCAGAGCCTCGCCCAGCTACAGCTGAGGGTGGCGCTCGCCCTCCTGGGGGTCGAGGACGTCGAGACCCGCTACGTGCACTACGCCTACGAGCTCGTGAAGCTCCCGGAGGCCAAGATGTCGAGCAGGAGAGGTAGGTACGTGGCCCTCGACGACCTCTTGGACGAGGCGGTCAAGAGGGTCGAGATGGAGGTCGAGAGGAGGGGCTGGAGGCTTAGCGAGGAGGAGAAGAGGGAGATAGCCGAGGTCGTAGGCGTGGGGGCCGTGAGGTACGCGCTCCTAAACGTCACCGCTAGCAAGCCCATAACGTTCGACTGGGAGCAAGTGGTCAACTTCGAGAGGAACAGCTTCCCCTTCATAAACTACACATACGTGAGGGCCCTCGGGATCCTGAGGAAGAGCGGCTTCGAGCCCACGGCCGACGTGGACGCTACTAAACTAGTCCACGGGTACGAGCGGGAGCTTCTGGTCCAGATGGCCAAGTACCCCAAGCTGTTCATCGAGGCCACCGACGGGCTGAGGCCCGAAGTGCTAACGGGCTTTTTGAACCAAGTGAGCGAGACCTTCAACTCCTACTACGAGGAGGTGAACGTGATAAGGGAGAGGGACGAGGAGACCCGAAGGGCCAGGCTCATGCTGGTATACTCGCTCAAGACGGTAATGGAGAGCTGCGCGAGGGCCCTAAACTTCAAGCTGGCCCAGAGGATGTAGGCGCGGGCCTACGGCGAGTAATTGGGCCCACGAGCCGAACCCTCACGACCTCTGCTCATAGCCAGAGCTAGATTCCGTGAGCCCGAACAGGGGCTCGAGTAAAGAACGGCGGGTGAGGCCGCTAGATCACTGCCTAGCAGCTGGCACCTCGTACCAAGTGCCGTCCTCCGACAATATCAGCACGTTCCCGCACTTCGCGCACCTGTAGTACTTGTTGACGCTCCTCTCGCCCCTTTGGTCCCCCAGGTACTCCAGCTTGTCGTGGGCGCACTTGCCCCCCTTCTCCTCCGGCTTGCCCATCGAGGATAGGTGGGCCAGCTACCGTAATTAAGTTTCGCCCTCGAGCCGGCTATGGTGGGCGAGAGGGGCTCGGCCCTCGGCTCCTGGGGGCCTGAAAGCCTTTTTCCCCTCAGGCGCGAGCTCTAGAGAGGTGGCCGGCTTGAGGTCCCTACCCGCGCCCGTAGTGCTCGCGTGCCTCGCGTTGCTCGCCCTCGCTCAAGCCAGCGCTCAGCAGCCCTACGCCATCGAGAAGGCCATAGTCACGGTCTACAGGGACGGCATAGCCCACGTGAGGGTCGAGGCCTCCGTAGACCCTATCGAGCCCTCCGTAACCCTCCCTCTCCTCTCGAGCTCGATCTACAACGTCCTGGCCCTCGACGAGGGCGGCGAGCCGCTCTCCTACGACGTGGAGGGGGCGAGCATAACCGTCCACACCTTAGGATCCTCGAGGCTAGTCTTGGAGTACGACACCGACGCCCTGACCTCGAAGTCCGCCGGGACCTGGACTGTCTCCTTCGCGACCCCCTATCAGCTCGACCTCTACCTGCCCGAGGGGGCCACGATCCTCTACTTCAACGCCCCGCCCGCATCCATAAGGACCGAGGGGGAGAGGCTGGTCCTAACACTACCTCCAGGGGCGTGGGAGGTGAGCTACGTGCTAGAGGTCCCGCCCTCGCCGCCACCGCCACAGCCACCTCAGCCGCCACAGCTCCAACCACCTCAATTGCCCACGGCGTACCTCGCCCTGGCGGCTTCGTGCGCAGCGGCCGTGGCCGTCGCCTCGCTCCTCTTGCTCAGACGCAGGAGAGCGCTCGCCCTCGAGCCGCTCAAGAAGGAGGAGGCCGACGTTCTGCGCTTCCTGAGGGAGAGGGGAGGGAGGGCCTTAGAGGCGGAGCTCAGAGAGGCCTTTCCGTACATCCCGAAGACGACCATGTGGCGCCTCGTCAAGAGGCTCGAGAAGAGGGGATTGGTGACGGTCGAGAAGGTTGGAGTGCAGAACGTCGTGCAATTGAAGCGCTCGAAGTACTAGAGGCTCCCTCGACTCTTCACTCAAAAATTCAACTCATAGAAATAAATAGAAATAAAAGAGAAAATGAAGAGAGGCCCTCGCCCTCAACTTATAGTGAACTCAGCCCAAGCGGACACTGGGATCATGGCCTTCTCGCTGAAGCCGAGCACTGAGACCCTGTAGTGGCCGGGCTCTGGCCTGAAGAGCTGTATCGAGAAGCTCCTCTCCTCGCCCGGTCCTAGTTTGACGATGACCTGGGCCGAGATCGGTGAGTAGTACGGAATCCACCCTCCATTCACTTCCTTCTCTATTATTAAGCCGAAGGCTGCGTTCGGGAAGAGGATCGTGGCGTTCCCGACGTTCTTGACAGTTACCCTCACCACAACTCCGGGCCTCTTCTTGGAGACCTCCACGCTGAGGTCCAGCGCGGGCCTCTCGGCTATAGGTGGAAGCCTCTCGGCGATGTAGATCTTGGCGAACTCCTTGAGCTTGTCGCTCGCCTCCCTGAGCCTCTGGAGCGCCTCGTCTATTTTGTCCTTGGCCTTCTCCTTTGCTCGCTCGGCCAAGTCGTTGACGAACTCCCTGAACTTGTTGACGCTAGGGAAGCCGAGCTTCTTGATCGCCCGGTCCAGCTCCTCCTTGCTCATGTTCTTGACGAGTCCCTCTAACCTCTCCCCTATCTTCGCCCTGTACCTCTCCACCCTCTCGGCCACCCTCTCCTTGGCGGTGGAGTGCAGGAGGCCGTAGGCCTGCACTATCAGCTTATTCGCCTCTGCGAGTCTGTGGGCCGCCTCGCTAACGTTGCCGGAGCTGAGCAACCCCTTTATCTTATCGAGTATCTCATCGAGTAGCTTCTTGGCCTCGCTCAGCTTCTCCTCGACCTGCGACAGGGCTCCCTCGAGCCCCTTCACGACGGCTTCTAAGCGCTCTACCCTCTCGAGGGACCTGTTGACAGCGACCAAGATGCCTTGAGCTTGTATCTCCGGCCTCTCCGGCCTCTCGACCTCCAAGCCAGCTAGCTCCAGGATCTTGTGGACGTTCCTGCAAACCTCCCTGCAAACCCTCATGGCCTCCACGGCGTTCATCACGGCCTCTGTGCAGTTCCCGGCCGCGAGGTCCTTCTTGGCCTCCGTCACGAGAGCCTTCGCTCGCTCCAAGAGCGAGGCGTTGCCCTGCAGGTCGCCCATCAAGCCCAGCTCCTCTAGCTTGCTCGTCACGTTCACGTTCTGCATAGTCGAGTTGACGAAGGACTCAACCTTGAAGAGCGCGCACTCAGCCACCCCGACTGTCTGCTGGGCCCTTTGCGCGTCGTCCGCTGGCGCCCAAGCCGGCGCTTGCGCGTAGGCTTGGGTGATCGCCGAGAGCACGAGCACTGCGAGGAGGGCCGGGACCGCTAGGGTCCTATCACTCATCTTGCTCACCACGTAGAAGTGGGGAAGGCGTCCGAATAAGGGACTCTGTGAAACGCCGCGTTTCAAGCCGTTTCATGTCGAGTTTACGAGGGCCCCGAAGGCCTTTGATGAAATTGCTTCTCAGACAACTGAGCGCCGACAGGGCTCTCAGGAACCTACGCCCAAGGCCCTGCCTTGGGCCAACCGGTTGCTAGATTTATAAGCATAAAGCCATGAGCGGACGTAGGAAACCGGGAGCACCTCCTCAGCATGGTGTGAAGCGTAAATGGATATGGCGAGCTCAAGGTTGAGCTCTTTGTGAGCGGGTGGCGGGCCCGCGGGGACTTGAACCCCGGACCTCCAGCTCTCTACTGGCCATCCGCAGGCTGGCGTCCTTTCCAAGCTAGACGACGGGCCCTCCTCATTACTCCTACCCTCCTAGATATTTATTGTCGTTGGGCGTCTTTCGCAACAGCTTAAAATCAACTACCTCTCTATTTTAGTATTGGAGGTTCGAGTATTGGGCAAGGTCTCCAAGGGGGAGAAGTGCTCGCTCTGCTCGGAGCCTGCCGTCAAGTCGCTCTCCTCCTCAGAGGCCTCGAAGTACTTCAAGGTGGAGGCCGAGGCCCGGGGCAGGGTGTACTTGTGCAAGAGGCACTACAAGGAGTACAAGAGGAGGAGCGAGGAGGCCCGCGAGCTGGAGAGGCTGAGATGGTGAGCAACCTGGGGGAGTACCTAGAGGAGGCGGAGGCAGAGGAGATCGAGGCGGAGTACGAGGAAGAGCTGTACATAGCCGGCAAGCCTGAGCCCAAGCCCTCCAGGAGCACCGGGACCTGCGTTTTGCTCTCAGTGTCGTACAGCGGAGGGGCTGGGAAGGCCCTCCTGAAGCTCTACGACTTGGAGAGGCAGATCATGCACTTCTGGTACGACGACACCGGGCACAGGCCCTACTGCCTGACCGACATGAGCATCGAGGAGCTGAAGAGGAGCAAGGTAGTCTCGCACCCCGGCTTCTTGGGCTTCGAGAGGGTCAAGAAGTTCGACGTGCTGAGGGGGAGGGAGGTCGAGCTCACGAAGGTCACGGCTTCAGACCCCCTGGCCATAGGCGGCAGAAGGGGGGCGATAAGGGACCTACTGCCGAGGGCCTGGGAGGCGGACATCAAGTACCACAACTGCTACATCTTCGACAGGCAGCTCGTGCCCGGGATGCTCTACAGGATTGAGGATGGGAGGCTGGCGAGGGTCGACGTGGAGCTCGGCGGAGAGGAGGCCGAGAAGGTCTTGAAGATATTCGAGGGGCAGGAGGCCGCCAAGGAGTTGCTAAAGGACTGGCTGCCCCTCTTCTTGGCCCCCGTGCCGGACATCAGGAGGGCCGCGGTGGACATAGAGGTCTACTCCCCCGACCCCGACAGGCTCCCGAACCCGAGGGAGGCCCTCTACCCGATAATAGCCTTCGCCCTCGTGGACTCTGACGGGAGGAGGCTCGTCTTCCTGCTGAGGAGGGACGGCGTCGAGACCGGCCAGTGGGACGAGTTGCTCGAGGGCGTCGGCGTGAGGTTCTTCTACGACGAGTACAAGATGCTGGAGGAGATATTCAAGCTTCTCAACGAGTACCCCGTCGTCCTCACGTTCAACGGGGACAACTTCGACCTGAACTACATGCTCCACAGGGCGCTCAAGCTCGGCTTCTCGAGGGACAAGATCCCCATATCCATGACGGCTGGCGAGCACCCGGTCGCCCTCTTGACGTCGTCAGTCCACGTGGACCTCTACAAGTTCTTCCACAACAGGTCGGTCCAGGGCTACGCTTTCAGCAACAAGTACAGGGACGTCACGTTGGATGCCATAGCCGAGGCCTTGCTCTCCACCAGGAAAATACAGCTCGTGGCTCCGGTATCTCAGCTGAGCTACGCCCAGCTGGCCGCTTACTGCTTGAGGGACGCCGAGATAACCATGCGCTTCACGAAGTTCAACGACGACCTGGTAATGAAGCTCATAATCCTCTTCATGCGTATATCGAAGATGAGCATGGAGGACGTGACGAGGCAGGGGATATCGAATTGGATAAGGAACATGCTCTACTTCGAGCACCGCAAGAGGAACTACCTCATACCCAGGAGGGACGAGATAATAACTGTTAAGGGGCAGGCGGTCACAGAGGCCAAGATAAAGGGCAAGAAGTACATGGGGGCCATAGTGCTGAAGCCCCCAGCCGGCGTTTACTTTGACGTAGCGGTCCTAGACTTCACCTCGCTGTACCCGAGCATAGTCAAGACGAGGAACTTGTCCTACGAGGTCATAAACTGCGACCACCCCGAGTGCAAGTCCAACGTCATACCGTCGACGCCCCACTGGGTCTGCACGAAGAGGCAGGGGCTGACCTCAATACTCATAGGCATGTTGAGGGACATCAGGGCCCTCTGGTTCAAGCCCATGTCGAAGAAGATCGAGGACCCGGTCAAGAGGAGCCTCTACGAGGTCGTGGAGAAGAGCTTGAAGGTCATACTCAACGCGTCCTACGGAGTGATGGGGTCCTCCACTTTCTCGCTGTACTGCCCGCCCGTGGCTGAGAGCACGACCGCGATAGGCAGGTACATAATAATGAAGACGATAGAGAAGGCCGAGAGCCTAGGGCTCAGGGTCCTCTACGGCGACACCGACAGCATCTTCATACACAACCCCGGCGAGTCGAAGATAAGGGAGCTCATGGAGTGGGCCGAGGAGGAGCTCAAAGTCGACCTGGACTACGACAAGCACTACAAGTTCGTCGCCTTCTCGGGGCTGAAGAAGAACTACGTGGGAGTCCTCGTCAACGGAGAGGTCGACATCAAGGGCCTGGTGGGCAAGAAGAGGAACACGCCGTTATTCTTGAAGGAGGCGTTCTTGAACTTCATCAGCATACTCAGCAAGGTCAGCACCCCCGAGGACTTCGAGAAGTCGAAGTCCTTGCTCAGGGACTTGGCGAAGAAGGTCTACGATAAGGTAAGGGAGAGGAAGTACAGCCTAGACGAGCTGGCCTTCACGGTCATGCTCTCAAAGCATCCGTCAGAGTATGCCGTCTCCTCTCAGCACGTAAAGGCCGCCAAGCTGTTAATGGCTTATAAGAAGAACGTGGACGCCGGCTCGATAATAAGGTACGTGAAGGTGAGGGGCGAGCCTGGCGTAAAGCCGGTTCAGCTGGCCAGGATAGATGAGGTGGACGTGGACAAATACGTAGAGCACATGAGGACGACGTTCGAGCAAGTGCTCACGGCTCTAGGCCTAGACTTCGACGGAATACTTGGAGTGAAGAGCATAACCTCGTTCTTCAAGAGGTGATTACTCTTCCCCCTCTTCCTCGAGCTCCTCTAGGTCCTCCTCGAGCCCGCCCAAATCGCTGGCCTCGAGCTGTTCCTCAGAAGTAGCCATCATCGCCCTCCTCTTGAGCTCATCTAGGTCCTCCGGAGGCAACTTCGGGGTTATTATGAATATCTCGTTGTCGTAGTAGTCCGTCTCCCTCCACTCGTTGTTGAAAGACACTATGTATATGGGTATGATGGCCTCGGCCTCCTTGGAGCCCCTTCGCAACTCGAACCTCGAGTAGAACTCGTACTCCTCTTTCGATAATGGTAGCTTCAGGGTCTTGGTGTAGCTGTCCTTCATCACCACGAAGTCCGAGGTCTCGGGGTTCCACAACTGCAAGGCCTCGAAGGCAGCCTTCTTAACGGCCTCGTAGAGGGGCCCCTCTATCTCAACAACCCTCTTGATGTGGCCCCTCTCTGAGTGCATGAGCACGGACTTCGCGTCGCTCGCCTCCGGCTTCCCTTGCCTCTTTTGACCCTTGGTCTTGGACATTGAGCACCCCTCGGCCGACTGGCCTTACAACTAAGCACTTGGGGCGCTTAACTTTAAAGATTTCGAGGGCTCACGGTGTAGTCGACCTCATCAGCCTTCAGCGCTTTGAACCCTCGATCACAGCCCTCAATAGAGCTCTAGCGCCTCGGTCTTATATTGTTGCGCGATAACGTTAATCCACCCCCGGGCTCTAGGCGTGTCGGGGGCAATGAGTTGTAACTCGGGTTCTGACCTCATGCGTGATGTCGACAGGCTAGACGAGCCCTCCCTCAACTCCTTGCCCGAGAGAGGGGTCTACACCATAGTGGTCGCCTCCCTCATGGAGGAAGAGATAGACGTGGGCTCGCTGGGCTCCCTGAAGATGAAGAGGGGCTTTTACGCCTATACGGGCTCCGGCTTGGGCCGAGGCGCCCTAGGCCTGAGGGGCAGGGTCTTGAGGCACCTCAACAAGCGCAAGAAGCTGAGGTGGCACATAGACTACCTCACTTCGTCGAGCTCTTCGGTGGTGGTCGGTGTCGTCGCCTCTCCAGCGGAGAAGAGGCTCGAGTGTGCCATCGCGTCGGCCATCAACTCCATCGCCGAGCCCGTCGAGGGGTTTGGGTGTAGCGACTGCAAGTGCCGATCGCATTTGGCCTTAATGCCGATCGAAAAGGCCGACGAGTGCTTGAAGTGGATAGAGGGGGTGTACGCCTCTCTAGGCCTCGTCCCGATATCGTTGGCCCTCCGCCCTCTTCAAGTGCCCGGCGGCCGCTCTGAGACAACTATCGAGCCTCAAGACCTAGCATAAACACTTAAATCCCACGTGCGAGCACCTACTCTCAAGCCTCATTGAAGGCGGGCCTCGCTATTGAGCTTTAAGATAGCCGTTATCTACGGCGACGGCGTGGGCCCTGAGGTCATCAAGGCGGCGCTCGAGGTACTCGAGGCGCTGGAGTTCGACGCCGAGTACGTGGAGGTGAGCGCTGGCTACGAGTGCTGGAAGCGGACCGGCAAGCCGATGGAAGATGGCGCCTTAGACGTCATAAGGAGTTGCAAGTGCATACTCAAGGGGCCTCTGATGACGCCCCCAAGCATCGAGTCCTACAAGTCGGTCACGGTGATGCTGAGACAGACGCTAGACCTCTACGCCAACGTCAGGCCGTTCAAGAGCTTCGGCAGGGCGCCTAAGAAGGTCGACATGGTCATAGTGAGGGAGAACACTGAGGACCTGTACTCCGGCATAGAGTACAGAGTGGGCTCTACTGCCATCACGCTCAGGGTCGTGAGCGAGAGGGCCTCCAAGAGGATAGCGAGGTTCGCCTTCGAGCTTGCTAGGAGGGAGGGCAGGAAGAAGGTCGCCGTCGTCCACAAGGCCAATGTGATGAAGGAGTCTTGCGGCTTGTTCCGCTCCGCCTTCTTTGAGGTCGCCAAGCTCTACCCCGAGATCCAAGCCGAAGAGATCGTCGTCGACTCCGCCGCCTACAGGATAGTGGTGGCCCCCGAGACCTTGGACATTCTCGTGACGCCGAACATGTTCGGCGACATACTCTCGGACGTCGCGGCGGGGGTCGTGGGGAGCTTGGGGCTCGCCCCCTCTGCGAACATAGGCGACAGTTACGCGATGTTCGAGCCAGTCCACGGGACCGCCCTCGACATAGCCGGCAAGGGCATAGCGAATCCCATAGCCTCCATACTCTCGGCGGCGATGATGTTAAGCTACCTCGGAGACTTCAAGAGAGCGAGGGCGATAGAGATGGCCGTCAGCGAGCTCATAGCGGAGGGCGAGGTGCTGACGCCGGACATGGGCGGCTCGGCCAAGACGATCGACGTGACTCGGGAGCTCGTTAAGCTCGCGAGAGAGGCCTACTCCCGATTATAGCGCCGAGGCCAGGAGCCCCTCTATTATGGCCAGCACTAGGTCGCCGTAGAGCAAGGATACGAAGAAGCCCAGAGCGATGTTAGCGACAAGCGGTATCGCTGGCGAGACCCATACCTCCTCGTCCCCTCTCACCAGCCCCTCCCTCACCAGCCCCTCCAGCGCCGCGTAGAGGTCGTAATCCGCGACCCTGGCTGAGAGCCTGAACCTCCTCTCAACGCGCCCCTCCTTAAGGGCGAACTCCTCCAAGGGGAAGTAGAAGCCCCTCCTCTCGAGGACCTTAGAGACCCTAGACTTGTAGCCCACCATGACCGCGACGAGGCGCTTCCAGAAGCTCCTCTCCTCGTTGCTGGTGAAGAGGGGGCCTTTGACTTTCCTGAAAGCGTTAGAGAGCATGATGCCTACGGCTAAGAGGGCGGCCGTCAAGATGGAGTTGTTGAATATCGACATGGAGAATATCGGGTTTTGAGGGCCGAAGGGCCTGAGCCCCAACCTCTCTAGGGGATTGAATGGCAGGGCGACCCCCAAGCACCACAAGCACTTTGCGTCCGCACCCCCGAAGAAGTCCAAGTAGTACAGCCCGAGGCCGAGGGCGAAGCAGAGCGTCGCCGATATCGCTAAGACTGTAAGGCGAGGGTACGAGAAGTCGGCTGAGAGCTCCGCGGCGGTCAACGCCGCTCCACAACTCCCCATCGCTAACCATATCGCGTCGCTGACCTCTCTGGTCCTCAAGTCTTGAGCGGACGCCAGCGCCAGGGACGCGGCGCACACAACGACCTTAGCGAGGGCTATTGAGTAGAGCAAGTCCAAGTCCTCCTCAACTACCCTCTGTAAAACCGTTTTTAAAGGGCTTCTTAGCAGTATGTGAGAGAGGGGATCGAGTTGAAGCTAAGGGCTTCCACGAGGATCATTAGGTGCCCTAAGTGCGGCTACGAGTTCGACTTATCGTATGCCAGGACATTTGCCTGCGGAGGCTGCCCCTCTTCGGCGATAGGCTGTCAATACGCCAGGTGCCCTCGGTGCGGCCACGAGTGGCCCCTCTAACACGACGATCGCTTCAGTCTCTTGACCTTGACCCTGCTCTTTATCCATCGAGCTCGCCTGGCCACCTCTTCCAAGTCGGGGTTGAAGTACGCGGCGATGCCCTCGACCTTCAGGGAAGCGATTGCCGAGGCGTAAGACGCCGCGTCCTTCAAGTCCAACCCGTTACATAAGTAGTATGCGAGAGCGCCTAGGTAAACGTCGCCAGCCCCCGTCGGGTCGACCGCGTGCGTGGGATATGCGGGGACCAAGATCGCCCTCTCACCGTCGACTATCACCGACCCCCTCTCGGCCAGGGTCAGAGCTGTCACGGCCCCCGTCCTTTGATATATAGATGTTGCGGCCTTTACGGGCTCGTCGAGCCCCGAGAGGAGCCTCGCCTCCAGCTCATTCGGCTTCACTAAGTGGCTCCCGCAACAGACCTCAAGGGCCTCTGGGTTGCTGTAGTACTCGACGACCCCTCTCCTCACCCTACGAAGATAGCCTTGTGGATCGAGGAAGACCGTAGCCCCTCTCCTCCTGAAGGTTAACGGGACCTCGACCCCAACCTCGCCTAGGACAGGGCCCACCACGACGGCCCTCGTGTCGAAGGCCTCTTGAGGGATGACCTCCGTCGGGATCTCTCCGCTGAACCCAAGGACCTCTAGCTCCCTTTCGCCGTGGCCTAGGTACTTGAGCCTAAAGCCCGTCGTCTCCCTCGCGTCCCCGGCCTTTATGAAGTGCAGGCCTATTCTCTTCAAGGTGTTGAGGAGTCGATCTTGGAAGTCCTCTCCAATGCGACCGATTAAGGCGACCTCTCCCATTCCCAGCCTCTTCGCCGTGAACGCCGCGTTGAAGCTACAGCCCGATAAGACCCTGCCAATGCTCTTGACGAAGGGAGTCTCGATGATGTCGTAGACGGGATTGCCTACGGCCACAATGTCGTACACGGCCACACAAGGACTTAACCAAGCGAGAACTTAAAGAGAGCGCCCCAAGGACGCGTGCTACCCGGGGACTATTGCTTGCCCTTCCACCCCACGCCTCTGATTATCCTAGTCTTGGCCTGTCCCGGGATTGCCTTCCTCTCCTCCTCGGCCCTCACCTTCCTAACCCCTTGGAATATCGCGCAGCTCACGCACAAGTACTTGGTCACGAGGGTCTTGCTCATCTGGACGCCCTTGTTCTCGAGCTCCTTCCTCAGTTGTGGGTCGACGAAGCTGACATACCTAGTCACCTTTATCGCCTTGCCCCTCGGGATGGGCCTCCCGCAGCCGTCGCACAAGACTATTGAGTCCCTCCCCTTGTCCCCCTTGGCCCTCCCTCTGTTCTTCCTCTTCTTGGGCATGACTCATCAGCCCTTGCTCTGGCTATTAGAGCAAGGACGACCTTGTCTTATAAGGATTTTGCGTCGACTTCAGTAGGTCTTGGCCACTCTCAACACTTTCGTGGCGCCTCGGTCGCAGTTGACGCACTGCCCCTCGACCTTCGCGGGCTCTATAGCAACCCCTAGGATCTTTGCCTCCAGACCCTCCTCGAGGGCCAATCCGCACTCGCTACGGCCGCACCACAGCACCTCGACTATGCCCCTCCTAGCCTTTATGAGCTCTGCGCCCTCTTCAAGGCTCTGAGCCTTAAAGGTCCTCTCCCTCAGATACCTCCACGCCGCTCCTCGGAGGTCGGCCGTGATCCTCTCCACAAGCTGTCTCACGTAGCTCACAAGCTCTCCTCGAGGGCACGTAGTCCTAGTCAAGTCGTCTCTCTTGACGAGCGTCGCCGTCTCTCTCTCCACGTCGCGAGGTCCCATCTCGACCCTTATTGGGACCCCCTTAAGCTCCCACTCGTAGAACTTAGAGCCCGGGGTCACGTCTTGCCTCTCGTCGATCGCCACCCTGAAGCCCGCGGCCTTGAGCTCGCCGTAGGCCCTCTGGGCCTCTCCGTAAACCTTCGCCTCTCTGCCCTTGTAGGGTATGGGTATGACGACCACTTGAATCGGGGCCACGTTTGGCGGCAACACTAGGCCGCGGTCGTCCCCATGTATCGATATTAAGGCGGCTATCACTCGCTCGGATATGCCGTAGCTGGTCGTCCAGACGTACTCGTGGCTTCCGTTGGGCTTTAGGTACTTCACGTCGAAGGCCTTCGAGAAGTTCTGGCCCAAGTGGTGCACGGTCCCTATCTGGAGAGCCCTCCCGTCCGGCATTACCGTGTCAAACGCGATGCTGTAGACCGCGCCGGCGAACTTGTCCCAGTCCGGCCTCCTCGATATCAAGTAGGGTATGCAGAGCTCGTCAAAGAACCTCTTATAGAGCTCGACCATGTTCCAGACGTGGCTCTCCGCGTCCTCGTAAGTGGCGTGGGCGGAGTGCCCCTCCTTGAACGTCGTGACCTCCCTGACCCTCAGCATTGGGTGGGTCGCCTTTGTCTCGTACCTGAACACGCTCACTACTTGGTACAACTTGACCGGGAGGTCCTTGTAGTCCTTGATCCACAGCTTCAACATGGGCATTATAACCGTCTCGCTCGTGGGCCTCAGGGCCAGCTTCTCTCCAAGCTCGGTGAATCCTCCTCTCGTGACCCAGAAGACCTCGCCCTCGAAGCTCCTTACGTGCTCTGTCTCCTTCTCTAAGAGGCTCTGGGGGACGAGAGTGGGGAAGAGGCACTCCTCGTGGCCGCTCTCGTCCAACAACCTCCTCATGACGTCCAGCACGTACTTCCTAAGCTTGAACCCGTACCCCGGCCACACGCCGCAGCCCTTGACCGGAAACCTGTAGTCGTATACCATGGTGTGGACGGTCACCTGCTCGAACCACTCGCTAAAGCTCTCATGCTTCTTGTTGCGCGGCACCGTCACCTCAGACACCGGAGGACCTTTGCCCCTAAGTGAAGCCGGGCGAAGGATTTATATTTTAAACCCCTAATCAGAGAACCGGCACTACATTGGACGGGGGGTGCGCTGTGAGCTCTGTGATCACGATACCCGTGGTCTCCTTTGTCATTGCACTCGTAATATCTCTGTTGACTTATGCCGTGGGCGCTAAAATAGCCCCAAAGCCCAAGCCGAGTCCCTACAAGGTTAAGCCCTATGCTTGCGGCGAAGAGGTCCCCGCGGAGGTCGTACCATTCACGATCCATTTGATAAGCTTCGCAACGATATTCTTGGTATTTGATATGGTGGCCATGGTAATAGCCTTTGCGATGCTGTCGCCTGAGGTGTTGTTTGCCTCACACTTCTTGATCGCTATATACGCCATCATAGCTTTAGAGGCCATACTTCTCCTCGCGAGGAGGAGGTGGTAAGATGGGCCTCGTTAATTGGGCTAGGCTTCGGAGCCCTTGGCTCTTGCACTTCAACACGGGTGCGTGCAACGGATGCGACATCGAAGTTGTGGCTGCGCTAACGCCCAGATACGACGTCGAGAGGTTCGGCATCAGGCTCGTGGGCTCGCCTAGGCACGCTGACATACTGATAGTCACAGGCCCGGTCACCAAGCAAGTCGAGAAGAGGTTGAAGAGGATCTATGAGCAAATGCCGGAGCCAAAGTTCGTAATGGCCGTGGGCAACTGTTGCGCCAGTAGCGGCGCATTTAGGAACTGCTACAACGTCTACCCTGGGCTAGACCACGTGATACCGGTCGACGTGTACGTCATGGGCTGTCCCCCTAAGCCCGAGGCCATAATAAACGGGGTCGTAAAGCTACTCGAGAAGCTAAAGGGTGGAGCCTCTTGACCCTCGAAGAAGAGCTCGTGAGCAAGATCAAGGAGAAATTTGGAGACAAGATCCTCGAAGCTAAGGTCCAGAGGGCGAGGAGGGTATTCGTAACGGTCGACAGATCGACTTATAAGGACGTCATCAGGTTTTTGAGGAATGACGTAGGGGTGACGCACGTGTCAACTATGTCGGGGGTAGACGCTATAGATCACTTCGAAGTGATACCTCACCTCTCGTACAAGGGCGTAGTCATATCGGTTAAGGCAATAGTCCCCAAGGACAGCCCCGAGATAGACACCATAACCGACGTGATCCCAGGGGCCCTCTTCTACGAGAAGGAGGTTCACGAGATGTTCGGGATTGACGTCAAGGGCCACCCAGACCTCACTCACTTGGAGCTCCCGGAGGACTGGCCTGAGGGCCTGTACCCGCTTAGGAAGGACGTGAAGCTCGAAGAGTTATTTAAGAGGATAACTAAGGAGAGGGATTGAGAGATGAGTAGCGTAATTGACGTTCCAGTAGGTCCTCAGCACCCGGCGCTAAAAGAGCCTCTCAACATAACCTGCTACGTGGACGGAGAGCAAGTAGTCGGCGCTAAGCTCAGGATAGGCTACAACCACAGGGGCGTCGAGAAGGCGGGCGAGTACCAGACGTACATCCAAAACCTCTACATAGCCGAGAGAATTTGCGGCATTTGTGGCATAGTTCACGCCTTCGACTTAGCCCAAGCGACTGAGCACATCATAGGCAAGGAGATCCCTCGAAGAGCCGACTACTTGAGGACTATAGGCTTGGAGCTCAACAGGGTACACAGCCACCTGCTGTGGCTCGGAGTCGCGGCCCACGAGATAGGCTTTGACACGCTGTTCATGTACGTCTGGAGGGACAGAGAAGCAGTTATGGATGTGATAGAGGAGTTCACCGGCAACAGGGTCACGTATGCCTTAATGACCATAGGAGGGGTGCGGAGGGACCTGCCGCAGGAGAAGGCAGAGAAGATGTTGAGAGTCATGGATGTTTTAGAGGAGAAGGTGAAGAAGTACAAGGAGATGTGCTTGAACGAGAGGACCATAAGGATGCGATGCGACGGCGTCGGCATACTCCGGGAGGAGGACGCCATAGCCCTGTGCGCCGTGGGCCCCACGACTAGGGCGTCGAACGTGCCCTTCGACGTCAGGGCCGACGACCCACACGCGGCCTACGACGAGATACCGTTCAAAGTCATCACCTACGACACATGCGACGTGACGGCAAGAATCCTCGTGAGGATCGACGAGACCCTCGAGTCGATAAACATAATCAGAGAGGCTGTAAAGAAGATGCCCTCAGGGCCCATAAGGGTTAGGTTGCCGAGGGCGGTCCCGGCCGGAGAAGGCGTAGGGAGGACCGAGGCCCCTAGGGGCGAGGTGATCCACTACCTCAGGTCTGCAGGAGGGGAGAGGCCGTTCAGGTGGAAGGTCAGGGCGCCCACGCTCGCCAACCTCCTCTCGATCCCCGTGATGCTGACCTCTAAGGGCGACTACGTGGTCTACATAGCTGACGTGCCCATAGCCTTCGCCAGCATAGACCCTTGCCTGAGTTGCACCGACAGGGCCGTGAAGTTCGTCGACGTCTCGAGCGGCAAGAGCTGGGTCTGGACCTTCAGTCAAATAAAGCGCATGTACTGGAAGGACAAGCCGTATTGGAGGGAGAGGCCGTGATACGAGAGCTCATAGACATCCTAGGGACGCTGCTCTTCCCAGGCTTCCTCTTCTTCGCAGCCCTAGGCCTCTTCTTCGAGTGGATAGACAGGAAGTTCTACGCGAAGCTCCAGAACAGGGTGGGCCCCCTCTACACGGGCCCGTGGGGCTTGCTCCAACCCCTCGCAGACTTCGTCAAGCTTATGGCCAAGGAGGACATAGTGCCGGAAGGCGTCGCCACGCCCATTTTCTCCTCGATCCCCGTATTCGCCTTGGCTTTGAGCTTATTCGCGACATTGTTCTTGCCAGTCTGCGGCCCCCAAGGAATAGTCTCGTTCCCAGGAGACGTGATAGTCTTAGCGGTCGTACTGACGTTCCTCGTGATCCTCGTCTTCTTGGCTGGCCTCTCTTCTGCGAGCAGGTATCCGGAAGTGGGCTCCGAGAGAGCGGTGCTTCAGCTCTTGGGCTATGAGATACCCCTCGTGGCCTCAGTCTTAGGAGCGGCTGCCGTAACCATTGGGCTAGGAGGATCGCTGTCCATCGAGGGCATTGTAAGCGCCCAGCAGAATTGGTGGGGCATATTGGGCATTCAAGCGCTGGGCTTCGCCATATTCCTATTGGCGGCGCAGGCCGAGCTCGAGAGGGTGCCGTTCGACATACCCGAGGCTGAGACGGAAATAGTCGCTGGCTGGGCCACCGAGTACTCAGGCAAGAAGCTAGCGTTCTTGAGGCTCGCGAGGGACGTGGAGCTCGCCTTTCTATGCGGCCTAGGGGCCACGCTCTTCTTGGGAGGCCCTTGGCCAGGCCCCTTAGTACCAGGTCTTGGAGGAGTAATAGCCTCAACGATACTCTTCGTCATAAAGTCCATCGTAGTGCTCTTACTGCTGACCGTGATAAGAGCGGCCATGTCGAGATTGAGGATAGACCAGATGGTGAACTTCGCTTGGAAGTACTTGGTGCCCCTCTCCATATTCCAGTTGCTCTTGGCAGTAGTAACCCCTACGATGGTACGTCTATTAACCCTCTGAGGTGATGGTGTAGATGCCCATATTCCGCGAAGTTTTGAGTACGGCCCCAAAGAGGAGGGCCACCCTTCTCTATCCCTTCGAGAGGAGGGAAGTGCCCTCAGACTACAGGGGCAAGATCGATATAAACTACAGTCTGTGCGTTGGTTGCGGCCTGTGCGTTAAGGAGTGCCCCTCGCAGGCCCTCGAGCTCGTGACGTTGCCTGACGGTAGCAAGAAGCCTAGATATTACTTGGCCAGGTGTACGTTCTGTGCGCAGTGCGCCGAATCCTGCCCCCGAAACGCTATTAAGTCTACTCAGATCTACGAATTGGCCACTTACAACAGGAGGGCGGAGGTAGTTGAGCCATGTGGGACCTCGCGCTGATCTTTCTGGCGGTGCTCGCCGCCATACTTGCCGTGGAGGCCAAGGACCTCATAAGGAGCATAATAGCCTTCCTAATCATGTGCGTCTTCGTAGCGATCATCTACTACGCCATGGGCGCGGTCTATGCGTCGGTGTTTCAGCTATTGATCTACGCGGGCGCGGTCTCGGTCTTGCTGGCCGTAACCGTCCACACCATTAGGAGGAGGCGAACTGCGTGAGAGGCCTCGCAATAGCCGGCGCTATTTTGGCGATAGCGACTTCGGCATCACTCCTACTCGCGCTCCTCTACGGCATGCCGCTGAAGGTGCTTGTAAGCGTCACCGCGCTTGGCGAGGGGTTGGGTGAAACGCTTTGGGGCTATAGGGCTATAGACATGCTAACCCAAGTCTTTTTGATATTAAGCGCCGCTTGCGGCGTTACCGCGCTCTTCAGGCTAGAGCCTCCAAAGGAGGTAGCAGAAGAGGAGGAGGCAGTTATCGAGGCCCCCTTAGAAGAAGTCGAGGAAGAGGAGGTGTAGGAGGATGGCGCTCACGTCCCCGCAGATGTACCTCGCCTTTTCGATAGCCCTCCTCGCGATAGGCGTCTACTGCTTAGTCTCTAAAAGGAACATGATAAAGACCGTCATAGGCATCGAGATCGTGACCATCGCAGTCAACACTACCTTGCTATCACTGAGTTGGGCGAGGGTAGCGGCGATCTTGCCTGCGAAAGTAGCTGTAGAACCTCTCGCAGAGGCGCTCGTCATAATCTCTATAGTAATTGGAGGAGCCGTAGCTGCGCTCGCCCTATCGTTGGTGGTTAACGCTTATCGCCACTACAAGACGTTAGACTTGAAGAAGCTTAGGAGATTGAGGTGGTGAGCGGTCGTGGAAGTGGGCTTGGCTGAAGTCATGGGGCCCGTGATAGTGCTAATAGCCTCCTCGGCCTTAATGCCACTACTGGGCTACATCGAGGGGAGGCTTAAGCACAAGTACTTGACCGGGGTCACGGCATCCGTAGGCATCTCCTTTGCGCTGATTTACTTGGCGTACTTCTTCTGGAGGTACTGGAGTTCGCTGGCCAAGGGTATAGCACTCGCATCGTCGTTCCCAGCCTTCGGCCCCCCTTTAGGGGTCGAGATCAGGGTAGACGCCTTCAGTAGCTTTATGACTTTGCTGTTCATTGGCTTGGGCTTCCTCGTATCGGTGTACTCCATAAAGTACATGGAGCACGACACGGGCTTGGACAGATACTACGC
>Ga0209183_1000294_pt1 | contig 22448 bp, 19 predicted proteins | sample LHCtaG_2_FD_184120 | JGI IMG/M metagenome (GOLD analysis project Ga0209183, IMG submission 184120) | Hot spring microbial communities from Little Hot Creek, USA to study Microbial Dark Matter (Phase II) - LHC4sed_replicate (SPAdes)... | ecosystem: Environmental > Aquatic > Thermal springs > Hot... | reverse complement strand
AACTTCTTCACCTTTGCCGGTCAATTCTTCAATCGCTCTTAAAAGAGCTCTGGTACACAGGACAATATTGTCCACAAGGTTAAGGTAGCTTACCCAGACTTCCCTAGGCACAATTTTCTTTCCTCTTAAGAGAACTAGGAGGCTTCTAGCCGAATCCTTAACATGGTCAGCCATTAAATCCAATCCCTGAACCAAATGTGCGAAGTCTTCTCTAAATTTAGAGGGCTCCTCCTTAGCCAGCCCGATGAGGACTTTCCTCCTAAGCTCATCCACATCCACCTCCATGAGGAAAAGCCTTCCAATACTTTTCTCAGCTTCTGTAAAATCCCCATCTATAATAGCCGTCAAACATCTTCTAAGCTCTACGACGGTTTCAACCGAGCTTTTCATCTGCTTATAAGCGATCTCGATGCTTCTGTTGCGTCTTCTCCTCGTCAACCACTCTTTAAGTAAACCTTTCTCAGCCATTTAAACACCTTTCGCTAACTTCTCCGAAGAATACAGTTTTAAATACTTTCTACCAGCTAATATTAAAATCGCTATAAAAATGACTGTTAAAATTAAGGCGAAAATCAGCAGAATGCCGCCGTAAGGGCCTGCTGCAACACCTATAGGTATTGGCAGGAGTAATATTATAAAGCTTAAACCACTTAGCTCCTCGGATAAAATTGCTAGTATGATCGTGACAAGTATCCCTAGAAAAGCCAAGACGAAGCCTAAAACCATTATCTTAAAACCAGCTCCGCATTTTAACTCTCCTTCAATAGGGCTTTTCTCTACGCATTTTATGCAAAATTCTAAGCTTGGGTTGAAACATGACGTGCATACTCTAGACCCGCAATTTTGACACACATACTTAGCATTACGGATGCCGCAGATCTCGCATTTGACGGTCATATTAAAACACCTGATACGATGATTAAAACCAACGTTAAAACAGTCATCAAAATCAGAAGAACCACTGAATACTTTACAAGGTCCTTATCTCCAAATACTATGGGAAATGGTCCTATTAAAACAGCTCCAGCCGTCTTCACTTTACCCGTCTTCTTCGAGCATTTTAGAAACTCCAGTAGAAATCCTATAAAGATCAAGGCAACTCCAACCATAAATAAGGTCAAACCTACGGCCACTAAACCATCCATCTCAAACTATTAATTTTCTAAACGAAAATTTAAAGCTAGCTACTATATGGGTTAACTTTGAACGTTGTTACATATTTAAACCCTGCTTCTATGAATTTTGAAGCCTCTTTATGGATGAAGCTATTTTACAGTGGAATTGGTCGTTTTTATATTGGAATAGAAGCTTCTCTATCGTTATACACTATTATACTGTTTACGCTCTTATGACTCAGCAGCTCTTTTACATGCATTACGTCTTCAGTCTTATAATGCATCCGTCAACCGCTCATCTTACTACACCAGAAATTACTACAGTAGTAATATTCACACATACTCTAGCGTAAACAGGCTGTGAAGAAGTAGACTAAACCAATTATGGGAGAATTAAGATTAAACGCAGGGAATACCTACCAATAAAGCTAGCTTATGAAGTCCGAGATCTTAGACGTTTCACCCGTAGACTCTAGAATTTCAATACACTTCTTAACGCTGAGCCTCTTAAATTCTAATTTTAAACTATTCAATTTGCCGTAAGCTTCCTTCGTCAAGGAAGGCGCCACCAACACCCCTCTAACTTCCGAACCGCTGGACCTTAATTCTCGAACATAGTTTGAGAGCTGCTCAACTGCATCAACGCCCGCCCTATTCTTCTTAAACTCGACGATAACAATTCCTCCATTTAAATCTAAGCAAAGACAATCTACTAAACCGCTTCCAACTTTCTTCTCCTCTGAAATTACTCTAAGACCTTTTTCGACGATTTCAGGACGTTTAATAAACGCCTTCTTCATTATTTCTTCGCTCGTATAAAGCCTGAATGAAGCGTCATCCCTAAGACCGAGGGGTGCGAGAAACAATACTCTCTTAAAAGTCACTATAATTTTCTCCTCGGGACTCCTTCTATAGGCTTCTACGATTAGGCTTCCACTTTTAATATACGCTCTGTACATGCTTCCGGGAGGTTGCCAGTTCACGGGCTCTAAACCGAAGGGTCTATGTATCACGAGAGCCCCATCGCTTTTAATCACTACTGCTCTATCTCCATAGTCGAGCTCGGAGTGTCCTCTACCGAAGTAGTCGATCCTACATTCCCCTACCGCTATGATCGTTCTCCTATTACTAATCCCGAGTTTAAACGCCTCTAAACTCTCCTCTAAGTTGGGCTTCTCTATCACAATTCTGCTTGACAAGTCCCTATCAATATAAACAATACGTAACTTTTAAATACTGACCTTCAAGGTTAATATGACCTTGAGGACTATGGGTGAGTGTAAAATTAAGCGTTAAAACCGCTAATTCAAATCGTAGAAGCTTAAGTTTAAACGGATGTGATTTTATGCAAGTCGGTCTCCTACCTAAAACATACGAGCCTAAGAAGATCGAGGACGAAGCCTCTAAATTGTGGGCTGAGAACAAGATATATGAGAAGGTTAAAAATCTTTCCGAACACGGTGAGAAATTCTATTTTCTAGACGGGCCACCTTATGTGACAAGCTCCATCCACCTTGGAACTGCTTGGAACAAGATAATCAAAGACAGCGTTCTCCGCTATAGGCGAATGAGGGGGTTTAAGGTTAGAGATAGACCCGGGTTCGACATGCACGGTTTGCCAATAGAGGTCATGGTTGAACGTCTACTAAACATAGGGAGTAAGAGGGAGATAGAAAACCGCATAGGTATTGACCGTTTCGTTGAAGAATGCGAACGGTTTGCGTTGAAAAACCTAAAGATTCTCACAGAGCAGTTTAAAAACCTAGGCGTTTGGATGGATTGGGACAACCCATACATGACGATTAAAGACGAGTATATAGAGGCAATATGGCTTGTGGTTAAAAAGTCTGAAGAACTTGGACTTTTAGAGAATGTTTTAAGAGTTACCCACTGGTGTCCAAGGTGTGAAACGGCTCTAGCCGCGGGATACGAGGTTTCACAAGAGTATAGAGATGTAGAAGACCCATCAATATACGTGAAGCTTCCCTTGGAAGGCAGGGAGAATGAATACCTACTCATATGGACGACTACGCCATGGACCCTCCCAGCAAACATCGCCGTTATGGCCCATCCAAATTACATGTATGTACGGGTCAAAGTCGGCGCAGACATCTACATTCTAGCTAAAGAAAGGGTTAAACCGGTTTTTGAGGAAATTGGAGTTGAATTTGAAATAGTTGAAGAGTTCGAAGGTAGGCGGCTTGAAGGCTTAAAATACAAACACCCGCTTGCTGAAGAGGTCCCTATTCAAAAGGAGTTTGAAAACGCCCACATGGTAGTTTTATCTGAAGAATTCGTACGTTTAACTGAAGGCACGGGTTTAGTTCATTCAGCACCTGGACATGGTGAAGAAGACTTTGAAGTTGGTTTAAGATACAACCTACCAGTATTTTCACCCGTAGACCACTCTGGCAGGTTTACATCTGAAGCTGGTAAATACGTAGGAATGTACATCAAAGAGGCTGATAAGATAATTCTAGAGGATCTTCAGAGGAAGGGGCTCCTCCTCTATAGTGGAACCGTGGTACATAGATACCCACACTGCTGGAGGTGTAAAACCCCGCTACTGCTTAGAGCCACCAAACAGTGGGTTATACGTATGAGTAAGCTTAGAGAAACGCTCATCAAGGAAAATGAGAAAGTTAAATGGGTTCCAGAGTGGGCTGGTAAAAGTAGGTTCGGAAACTGGCTTATAGAGATATCGGATTGGGTCATATCCAGACAGAGGTACTGGGGTGTTCCACTACCCATATGGATATGTGAAAAATGTGGAAAGCGTAGAGTTATCGGGTCTAAGAAGGAGCTTTCAGAAGCCTGCAACGTCGAAGAGGTTAAGTTACATAGACCATGGGTTGATAAATTGGTTCTGAAGTGTAAATGCGGCGGAGATATGCATAGGGTTGCAGACGTCATAGACGTTTGGATGGATTCCGGATCTGCCTCCTGGGCGTCACTAGGATACCCGTCTGATAATAGGGAGTTTAAAGAATGGTATCCAGTAGACTTCATAGTTGAAGGTCACGATCAGACTAGAGGATGGTTCTACTCTCTACTAGCTTGCTCTACGTTGGTATTCAATTCAACACCCTACAAATGCGTCGCAATGCATGGTTTTGTCCTAGATGAAACTGGCAGGGAGATGCATAAATCATGGGGCAATTACATAGCGCCTGAGGAGGTTATAGAAAAGTACGGTAGAGACGTATTGAGGTTTTACGAGCTTCAGCACACCCTATGGGAAGACTTGAGGTTTTCATGGAAAGGTGTAGCCGAGACGTTTTCATTTATGAACATCCTCTGGAACGTTTACGTATTTGCATCTACTTACATGAACCTCGATAGGTTTGATCCATCTAAGTGGAGTATTGAACAGGTTAAAGGCTTCATGTCTCCAGAAGACTTATGGATCCTATCAAAAACTCAACATCTTGTAGAGAAGGTTACAGAGGCTTTTGAAAACTACTATCTGCATAATGCCGTTAAACTACTTAGAGATTTCATGGTTGAAGACGTCAGTAGATGGTATATAAGGCTTATAAGACGTAAGACGTGGATCGAGGAAGAGGCCCCTGAAAAACTCGCATCTTACAGTGCACTATACAACGTTTTAAAGACATTCCTACTGTTATCAGCTCCGATAATACCGTTCACGTGCGAATCAATCTACCAATACGTATTCAGGTTTGCAGAGCCAAACCAACCTGAAAGCATACATATGCATAAATGGCCTCAATTAGACAAGTCTTGGAGGAACACCGAGCTTGAGGAAGCTATGGATGTTGTCAAAGACATAGTTGAAGCATCAGCTAAGGTTAGACAAGAGGCTGGATTGAAGCTTAGACAACCTTTAAAATGTGTATTTCTGAGAATTCCAGATGAATCAGCAGGTAAACTTAAACCTTTGACGGATGTGTTGAAAGAGCAAGTGAACGTTAAAGAGCTGTTTTTCCTCAAAGCTGGTGAAGATGAAAAACTATGGGTTAAGGTAGCCGAGCCAAATATGAGTGCGATAGGTAGAGAGTTCAGGTCTAAGGCTCCAGCCGTGGCTGAAGCCATCAGAAGAATGTCCAGCGATCAGATCAACGAACTAATCAGCCGTCAAAAATACACACTTAAAGTCGGAGAAGAACTCCTAGACATTAAACCCGACCATGTCTCCGTTAAGTCAGAGTTGGCTGAAGGCTTCGCCTACGCAGAGCTGAAGAATGGAGTATTATACCTAGACGTTAGAATCGATAGGATGCTCCAAGCTGAGGGTTTAAGTAGAGACGTGGTTAGGAGAATTCAGTATATGCGTAAAGAAATGAACCTCCCCGTAGACGCTTACGTAGAGGTTTATGTAAAAGCCTCAAACCAAGAAACGTTAAACCTTCTAGAAGAAACCAGAGCCTACATAGCCGGTGAGGTGAGAGCTAAGAAGTTGATGTTTACGTTAGATGAAATACCTAAAACAGAGTACAGCAAAACCTGGAGCTTAGACGGAGAAGAGCTCTTAATAGGAATAAATAGGCTTCATTCATATTTATAAACAAGGATGATTTTAAATTCTCCAATAAATCGTCGAGTGAGATAATGGATTCTGGAGGATTTAAACCGAAGATTAGAGAGAAGAGGTGGACGCCTGAAAATGAAGCTAAACTTATAGAACTCTGGGAGAAAGAAGAACAGTACAAGTTTAATCCAAACTCCGGCAAAACAATAGTCGTCATAGATACACCTCCTCCCTACGCGTCAGGAAAGTGGCATGTAGGAGGGGCCGCACACTACGCGCAGATAGATATGGTTGCTAGAAGCCTTAGAATGCGAGGCTATGAAGTACTATTCCCCTTCGGAGTGGATAGGAATGGGCTTCCAGTTGAGGTTCAGGTTGAGAAGAAGTACGCTGTGAAGGCGTATGAAATCGATAGAGTGAAGTTTGAAGAACTCTGTCGACAGTTCTTAGACGAGGTTGAAGTTGAACTTCTGAACATAGCTAGACGTTTAGGTTTAAGTTGCGACTTTAAAAACTACTATCAAACGGACAGTTCGGATTACAGGAGGATTACTCAAGCTACTTTCATAGAGCTCTGGCATAGAGGGTTGATTTATGAAGCCGAGTATCCCGTAAACTGGTGTCCATCATGTAGAACATCGATAGCAGATGCTGAAGTTGAGTACGAGGAGAAAGACACCCCGTTTGTATACATGAGGTTTAAAGTTAAAGAGTCCGGTGAAACCATACTTGTTGCTTCTACAAGGCCGGAGCTTCTATGCACTTGTTCAGCCGTAATGTTCAACCCGAAAGATGATAGATACAAGCACTTGGAAGGGAAAACAGCAGTAGTTCCAATATATGGGAGGGAGGTTCCCATAATACCGCATCCCTATGCTAAACCGGAGTTCGGCTCAGGGCTTGTAATGGTTTGCTCCTACGGTGATAAGGCAGACATCCAGTTATTCAGAGAACTTAATTTAAAGCCAGTTATAGCGATAAACCTTGATGGGAGAATGAATGAGAATGCTGGAGATTATATTGGCCTCACGGTTAAAGAGGCCAGAAACAGAATAATCGAAGATCTACGTAGTAGGAATATGCTTGAAAAGGTAGAAAAACTACGTCATAAAACACCCATCTGCTGGAGGTCTAAGGATCCGATCGAATTCGTACTTGTAAGAGAATACTATCTGAAGCAGTTAGACTTCCTAGATGAGATAAGGAAGGTCGTAGATAAAATGAAGTTTTACCCTGAAAGAGGTAGACAGTTGCTTTTAGAATGGGTGAATAGTATTTCAATGGACTGGCCTATTTCAAGGAGAAGGTTTTACGCAACTGAAATACCCATATGGTACTGTAAGAACTGTGGCAGGCCGAGCCTCCCAGAACCCGGAAGATACTATAAGCCTTGGAATGAAAGACCCCCGTTCAGCAAATGTCACTATTGTGGCGGTTCGGAATTCGAAGGAGAGTGGCGGACGTTTGACACATGGATCGACTCAAGTATAAGTCCACTATACATATCGATGTACGGTAGAGACCATAAAATGTTTGAAAAGGTTTTCCAACTCGTCCTTAGACCTCAAGGATATGAAATAATCAGGACATGGCTCTACTATACTATTCTAAGAGTTTACCAGCTCTTAGGGAAGCCTGCTTTCGCATGGGTTAGAATATCTGGAATGGGTTTAGATGAGAAGGGTGAGGCTATGCATAAATCTAAGGGGAACGTTGTTGACCCTGAACCCGTGGTCAAACGTTATGGTGCTGACGCCTTCCGATTCTGGGCTTCTTCAGAGGTCAAACTCGGATCTGATTACAGGTATTCAGATGAGAAGATTAAATCTGCATGGCTTTTCGTGACTAAGCTTTGGAACGTGGCGAGATTTATATCATGTTTCCCCCAAGTCGATAAACCGGATAAACTGGAACCGCTTGACCAGTGGATTCTCGCTGAGGTTAATAGACTTATTGAAGTATGCCTGAAAGACTTTGAAAACCTCGACTTCTTTGAAGCCAGTAACGGCATTAGGTTCTTCCTATGGCATGTTTTAGCGGATCACTATTTAGAGGCCGTTAAACCTAGAGCTTACAATAAAAATGGGGCTTTCAAACCGGAAGCTCAGCGTTCAGCATGGTATACACTTCACGAGGTTCTCAAAACTATATTGAGACTTCTAGCACCTATATGCCCCTTTATAACAGACGAGTTGTGGAGAGAACTCTACGGTGGAAGCATCCACTTAGAGGAGATGCCCGTTAAAAAATCTGTTGACGAGAGGCTCACAAGGCTTACGGAGACGTTGATCGAATTCAACAGCAGTATTTGGAAGCTTAAAAAAAGGCTTAAAATACCCTTAAGCGGTTCATTGAAGGGTACCGTTTATACGTCGAAAGAACTTGAACCCTTCTCTGAAGACTTAAGGTTGATGCATGGTTTGGAAAGACTGAGGTTCACTCCCCCTCCGGCTGAAGCAGAGCAGGTAGGCGGTTCTACTTACTATTCTCCAGTTTAACATGTGCTTTTCCGCTTGTAAGCTTCAAAATTCCGACCCTACTTAAGGTTTTAATGAGCGGTAGTGCCACTATTAATCCTATGACCATTTGGCCGATGTTTACAGGGACTTCTGCTAATGCATAATAGCCCAATACTAGGCTTTCGTAAAGATAGTAGCCCAAAACCATCTCTACTCCTCCAATCAGGATGGAGATCGCGTACATGGTTAAATTATGCTCTACTTTAAAGGAGAATGTAGCCATAGCTAGAAAAACTAGGCAGGCTAAAATCGTCCAGATAACTGTTGAAAGCTCACCTCTGACTATGATGAGTGAGCCCAAGTATGCCTCTGTAACACCACTATATACAGTTGAGCCGACAATTCCGAGAGTTAGACTGATGAGGGCTGGTAGTGTCATGTTCATAGTTTTTAAACTCCAACCTTTTAGTTTAAGCTTCTGAACTAGAAGGCCGACTATGAATCCTTCCACTCCCTTAATCACAAGGGTTCCCGGAGCATAGATATGGTAGCCAAGTATTATATCGGCTAACATGGATCCAACGCCGCCAGCCACGGCCCCTATGAAAGGTCCGAGTAGTATGGCTGTTGTGTAAACCATTACTTCTCCTAGATTGAAATATCCCTTCGTAGCTGGCACGTATACCGAGAAGCTTATGGTGGCTACTGTTGTTAAAGCCGTAAATATGGCAGTTAGACTTACCTTTAAAGACTTTTTAGAGGATAACGTCATTATCCTAGGATATGATATCTACTCAGTATTTAAGTTTTAACTTGAATACTGGAAAACCATATAGTGTTGTAAAAGGCTTATTCTATACCAGGTATGGTTAAACTCGGCTTAACCGCGGATATACACGCACCAAAATACCTTCCACTCCTCAGAGCATCTATTCAACGTTTGAAAAATATAGACCTCATGTTGCTAGCTGGAGATTTGGTCTACAGGAATACGTATGATCAGCTTCCTGAGCTTGTAAAGGTCATTAGAGAGTTTTCCCAAGCATCTATAATTGCCTGTTTCGGTAATGAGGAGTGGGAAGGCTATGAAGATAAGTATAAAGAAGTTGGAGAGATTACCTGGCTTAACGATGAAAGCTTAACTGTAGACATTGAAGGATTGAGGGTTCGTTTAATAGGTTCGAGAGGCGTACTAGACCGTCCAACCTTCTGGCAGAGGACACATATTAGAGATATACGTCGACGTTATGATGCAAGGCTTTCAAAAATCAATAGGATGCTTAGGGAGGTTAAGGGAGATTACGTCGTCGTTATAACCCATTATGCTCCAACCTATACAACACTTGAAGGTGAAGTTGAAAATGCCTGGCCTGAGATGGGCTGTAAGAGATTGGAGAGTATTATAAGGGAAACCAACCCGCTTCTATGGATTCACGGTCATGCCCACAAATCCACTAAGCCTGAAACTTGGGTTGGTTTTACGTACGTCTTAAACGTTTCACTTCCAGCTAGAGGCGAAATAGTAGTTTTAGATCTTGAGGAGGTTAAAAGCGAAAGACTTAAGAGAGCTTGGGGTTCTTAAGTTGAGGGGTAGCTATGTCGGATAAGGTAACAATATCCCTCATAAAAGCAGACGTAGGCTCCCTAGCTGGACACCACATAGTCTACCGAGAGCAGATAGAACTTGCTAGGAAGAAATTGCAGGAAGCTAAGGAGAAAGGGCTTCTAATCGACTACTACGTATTTAACGCTGGCGACGACCTCGAGCTTTTGATGACGCATAGGGAAGGGGAGAGTAGCCCTAAGATACACGGTTTAGCTTGGGATACTTTTAAAGAAGTTACTGAGAAGGTTTCTAGACCTCTTAAGCTTTATGCAGCTGGTCAAGACCTCCTCGTAGAAGCGTTTTCAGGAAACGTTAAAGGCATGGGTCCTGGAGTAGCGGAAATGGAGATAGAGGAGCGTAGAAGTGAGCCTATAGTTGTTTTTGCCGCTGATAAGACTGAGCCTGGCGCTTGGAACCTAATACTATACAAGATTTTCGCGGATCCTTGGAATACCGCAGGTCTCATACTAGACCCTGTCATGCACGACGGCTTCACGTTCAGAGTTATGGACGTTCAGAAGGGTGAGTGCATAGACCTATCTACTCCAAGTGAAATCTACAGTCTACTGGCCCTCATAGGTACAACAGGTAGATACGTTATCGAGAGGATCTGGAGGAATTCAGATAAATTGATAGCCGCGGTCGCCAGCGTTACAAGGCTCTCTCTAATAGCTGGTAGGTATGTAGGTAAAGACGACCCAGTTTGCATCGTGAGATGTCAACATGGACTCCCGGCAGTCGGCGAAGCTCTAGCACCATTCTTCACACCCCACTTCGTAGCTGGTTGGATGAGGGGGTCGCATTATGGCCCTCTAATGCCCGTAGGCTTAAAAGACAGCAGATGCTCATTCTTCGATGGACCGCCTAGAGTAGTAGCTTTAGGCTTTCAGCTTTCAGCCGGAAAGCTTGTAGGGCCAGCTGATCTGTTTGAAGACGCAGCCTTCGACCACGCCAGAAGAACAGCTCTACAGATGGCTGAATTGATCAGGAGAAACGGACCAATAGCTCCAGCAATACTTGGAATGGAAGAACTAGAGTATACTGGTATCGTTGAGACTTTAAAGAAGCTTCAAAGCAGATTCTTTAAAGTATAAACTCCCTTCTCTCCCATTTTTTTAATTTTAAAAGATTTAAATGTATTAAATATCATTAGCTCTCAGTATTTTTAGTCTTATATAGTTTATTAGATTAATCTATTTAAAAAAATAGTCAGTTAACCTTAAAAATAGAGTCTTGACAAAAATTAACCTCGGTCAAAAGGTAGCGTCGTCTAAAGTCGAAAGGTCCCGCTCAACGGAGATTGTTACGTCCCTTTAACCCGCCCTTCGGGGTGGTTTAAAGGTACGTAATAAATCCCAGCGAGCGAGGCTAAGTAGATAGGTCGTGCGGGGTGTTTCCAAGTCGAAAGGCTTGGAAACGGGCTAACCGCAAGGTTAGCTTAAACCTGCAGAAATGACGTCCATAACCACCCCTCGGGTTGGTTATGGAAGGTGGGAGGATCGGCCTCTCTCCGCTACCTGACAAGCGACATTTTCTAAACTCTATATATCAGAATGCTCCGTTGCCCTTTATCTGTTAAAAACCATTTAACGGGTCTACCTTTACGTTTAATGACAACCCCCTCTTTCTCCAGGTTCTTAATCTGTTTGAATAACGTCTGATAGCTTATACCCGTGGTTTTCGAGACCTCTTCTATGCTTGTGCATCCGCTTTTAAGGGCTTTTATTATTAAGGTTCTGGTTTTAAGTCCTCTATTCACATTCCGTATTACCGTTAAATGGGATTGCGGTTCATACTCCATTTTAAATAACTTCTATGCTTTGGAAATTTAAATGTCTATTTTTTGTGACTCTATGAAGGTCTTAACCCAGGCTTCTTCACAACCATGATACTCTTTTAAAACCCTTCCTCAGAAGGGAAGTCTAAAAGTTTAACTTTATCGACGGGGATCCTCCCCCTGCGAAACTGGTGGTAGTTCACTGAAGCCCCTCACAATTGCCGTTTAAACTATAGCTTTTTATCCTCCCGCATATTGAGTCTTTCACCTATCAAACACAACCGTCTGCGGCGAACTTGTTAAACCTTTTTAAACTTCTATCTTTAGAATTCTTTTGAAGAAGACTTCCAGAGGTTTGGATTAGCCTATGTCTGAAAGACTCATCGATGGGGATATCGTTAAGACAGAGGACGGATTCATCTTCTACGTTTTCGGCTATGAACACCCTGAGGATCGCTATATAACGTATTTAAAGTATGTGCCTGAGCGTTTTAAAAGCCTCTTTAAAATCGAGTTTCTACCGTGGGTTTGGAGGCTTGAGGAAGAAATATACGTAAGACCAGTTAACCTGTACAGTCCTGAGAATATTCAGGAGATTGTAAGGGTTTTCAATGAGCGCTTCCCAAAATACGTATATGAATGTCCATACAATTCTAAAGTTTTAATATCTGTCCCTAGAGACATGGTGAGGTATACCTTTAAACCAGGGGAAGCGTTCTCCAGGCTTATGAGTAAAACCAACCGCCTTCCAGTGGAGAATGTAGCCGTTGAATGGATTAAGCTGATTTCTTCTGAGGCTGATGTTGATTTAAAAAGCTTCGGTATACACGGCTCTCTATGTCTAGGTATGACATCTGAAAAACCCGATGTAGACGTTGTCATATATGGTGGGTTAAACTTCAGAAAGGTGAGAAATACCGTGAGTAAATTAGTCTCTAAGGGCATTATAAAGTACATGTACGAGAACGAGTTCGATAAGTTTAGGAAGAATAAACTCTCCTACAAGGGTTTTAAAGTAGTCTTCAACGCCGTCAGGAAGCCTGATGAAATAAGAGATTTTTACGGTGCCTACAGGAGAATGCCTATAAAGACCGTGAAGTTTAGATGTATGGTTGAATCCGCTGAAGAGTCTTTCTTCAGACCAGCGATATATAGTATTTCAGAGTACAGGGCTGTCAACGAAGAGTCTAGGCTTCCCCCTGAGATGAGGCCTAGAGAAGTCGTTGTTATGGATAGCACATATAGAGGCTTAGCATATGAGGGTGATCTGCTTGAAGTTCAGGGGCTGTTAGAACGTGAAGTATCCACTTCAAGCAACGTTGAGAAATATAGAGTTGTAGTAGGCTCCGGTAGACCGGGTGAATACGTTCAAGTTAGGAAGCTGTACTAGAATGAGATTGAGAGATAGAGACTACATAGTAGGTTTAAACGGTCTGATATTTAGAGTCTTGGGGTATTCTCATCCATCAGATGGATACGTGTGCGACCTTGAATACGTCCCCTCAAGCCTATACCGTTCTAATAACGCTAGAGCTCCAAGAGGATATGGCACTATATCCCATTACAAGCTTTACGGTGACGAGCCGTTTAAACTCATAAACGGTTGTTTTCCAGAATACAGGGTCTACTACAGGCCTTTAAATACATATCTACCGGGTGTTCCAGCAAACCTCATAGGCGAGGTTAAACTTCCAAGAGGCGGTTTGACGAGGCTCATCAGCTCTTTAAGGGATGGGCTTTCAATAGCTCTAGAGAATCTCATCGGTATGGTTTTAGAGTCTTCGAAGTTGAGTCTAGGAGATTTCGGGGTCTTCGGCTCTCTACTCTTAAACTTCTATCATCCAGACTTCTCAGACTTCGACCTTATCGTTTACGGGTCTGAGAATTTGAGGGAGCTTAGAGATTGTTTAAGTGCACTCTACGATGGGCGTTTCCTTAGAAATGAGTTTGAATTCCCGTCTGAAGACTCACGTCTTAAATGGAAGTTTAAAAACTACCCTTACAGACTATTTATTCTTCATCAGAAGAGGAAGCTGATATATGCCATTTATAAGCCATCCGGCTTCAGACCGGTTAAAGTAGAGTTTGAACCTGTTAAGGGTTATGGAGAAATAGTGGATGAATACGGCTCTATAAAAAGCATCGTTAGGTTAGGGTGGTTTAAGGCTTTTGCAACAATACTCGACGATTCTGAGGCGGCGTTTATGCCATCCATATACAAAGTTGAGGTTGAGAGTGTTGTAGAAGGATTCAAAGTAGATGATGTAAAACGTATAGTATCCTATGTGGAAGAATATAGGCTTCAAGCCTTCAAAGATGAACGGGTATACGTTGAAGGATGGCTTGAGAAAGTTGAAACCTCAACCGGGGCCTTCCATCAGATAGCCTTAACGTATGGTCCAAGATACTATGAGCAGACGTTATACTCCCTAGACCTGCTTTCATCTCCCTATTCCTGAAACCAAATCTAGATGAAGCGCTTAGAATTTAGAATTAACCGGTTTACATAATAGAAAAGGTTTTCAGGCCGATCATGGTAGTTCATTATGAGTTGAGTCATGGTGTTATACTTCGCTACCAGGAATGAGGGGAAGTTTAAAGAAGCTAAACTTGTCTTTGAAAGTCTAGACTTAGAGTTGACTATGTTGAATGCCGATAAGGTTGAAATACAGTCTGACAGCTTGGAAGACATAGCATCCTATGCTGCTAGAGAATTAGCTGAACGTTTGGGTTTAGAGGTGATAGTGGAAGATGCTGGTTTATTCATAAGAAGTCTTAACGGTTTTCCAGGTCCCTATTCGGCTTACACGTATAAAACGATAGGTTTAAGCGGGATCCTCAAGCTTATGGAAAGTTTAAGCGATAGATATGCGTACTTCCTATCAGTCGTAGCGTATGCGAAGCCTGGAAAGCCTGTTAGGGTCTTTCATGGCCGAGTGGAAGGGCTGATAACTTATACGCCTAGAGGCCTTGGAGGGTTTGGCTTTGATCCGATATTCCAACCGTTGGAGGGGGATGGAAGGACATTTGCCGAAATGACGAGTGAAGAGAAGAACGTGCTCTCTCATAGGGCTAGGGCCTTCAGAAAACTGGCACTATGGATTAGAGAGAACCGGGTTTGAATCCTGTATCATAGGTGTGATTTTACAGTGGGAGGGTCAGCTTTCTAAGAACTCTAGAAGCTTATCTGCGAAACTATTGTCGAGCTTTTCGTATTTCTCTGTTGAGCCTATGTCGTACCATGAGGCGTTGGTTTCATACGCGTATACAACTCCTCTAGCCGTTAATTCGGGAATTAAATGGCCCATTAAGTCGTACTCCTCATTGACGTATTTTTTGGAGACTTCAGCCATAATGTTGAAAACCTCCCGTCTGATCATTAGGATTCCGATGCAGACTGGCACGTTGATTAGCGGCTTCTCCTCAAATTTGATTATTCTCGACCCCTCTATGTAGGCTACTCCCACAGGGATTCTATACCCTCTTGAAACGGCTATTGTAGCTGTGGACTTTAAATTTTCATGGTAGTTTACGAAGTCTCTAATGTTAATATCTGTCAGTATATCTCCATAGTACACTAGGGTGTTTTCAAATTTGCTGAAATAGCCCTGTTCGTAGGCATTCAGCATCGCCCAGCCAGTTCCTCTAAACCCCTTTCTATCGAGGACGTAGTTTATCTTCACATTGAACCTATCTCCATTACCAAAATAGTTTACGATCTGCTGATACTTGTAGCCGCATAGGAGGTTTACGTTTTCAACACCACTCTTCTTCAGCAACAGAATTATGTATTCAAGGAGAGGCTTCTGTTTAGAGCCTACAGGTATCATGGCTTTCTGGAAGTAGTACGTTAAGGGTCTAAGCCTGCTACCAATACCGCCACACAGTATGGCGGCGCAAACTCCATCCATATATATCTATTAGGTTTTCTCACCATAGGGCCTTATATGTTTTAACATTCCGGTGAAGCGCTTTCCTAATAGAGAAATTGTGATAAAGCCTGAAATCGCAAAGACCATGGAGACTGCTCTAAGCATCTCCATTAAAAGTTGAGGTCTATATACTATAGTTATTGTAAGCGGCTTCTCTTCTCCGTTTTCAATATACCATCCATTGAAGAAGCCGTTGACCTTCACATGTTTTACGTCCCGTTGCTCTGTTCCGGTTAAAATATCTACTGGGTTGGGGTCTCTGATGTATAATCTCCATCCCGGATCAAACCACTCATTCAAGGCTATTAGAATCCTATCTTGGAAATGGTCAACCGTCACCTTGTAGTATGTAGGGTTTTCCTCTATATAGTCCAGTTTAGTATGGGAGACTTGCGTCACAGCGTCTTCTACATAAGCCTTGCTCTTAGGGTCGAATTCACCCTTTAAGAGGTTTTCAAAGATATCTCCCTCATATCTTAAAGCCTCTTTTACCAAGTAGATCTTCGACGTTTTAAATTCGTCTCTAAGCCTGTATACTGTGAATTGCTGATCGAACTTTACGAATAATTCTAAAGGCGTAACTTCCGCCTCAACTCCTTTATCTAGGAAAATGCCGCCAACCTCCGCCTCTACTATTCCACCCGGCGGAGCATGCATCGAGAAAACGATTGCAGCCACCCTCGACCTATCTAAACCAACGTCTAAGGTTGCGTCACTCAAACGTACTACTGCGAGGTTCCAACTCTGCTCCCTTAAATCAAGCCTCCATGTAGCCCATCTGCCGAAAACGTCTTGGACCTGAATATCCGCTGTGTTTGAACCATTTACTTTAATCCAGAATTCCAAGTAGTTGTATTCTAGCCAGTTCGATACTGCTGGGAGAGTATATGCAAAGCTGAATGTTCCATTAAAAGCTGGCTGTTCACTCGTCCATGACTCTCCGCATGCATATAAATGGATTTCAGATCGAGCCTCCTCTACTTCTACATACCTGGCCTCAGCCTCATAATGTCTCTCCGGGTTGAAGTTTACGACCTGGATGAATCCTAAATCCCTCATAATTGGTTCAACGTCTTCAGACGATACGTTAACGACACCGTTCGCCAAGTTTGGGCTTACTATGAAGCTGTAGTTAAGCTTCGCCTCTATAAGACGTGGATTTACGGTTTGTACTCTGTCTTGGTCGATATCGTAATGGAGCACCACGAATCCGACGTCTAAGGCAGATAAGACCTTCCAGAACTCTGTTTTGCCAGTTAGATCGTTTAAGACTTTGAAATCGTAACCGTAGATTATTGGATTATTTAAGATTAAGTTTTCAACAGGCTTTTCATACCTTCTAGTACTCCAACTATAGTAGAATTCTCCACTTGTAATAGGCATGGTTAATACCCTGCAGTCTTCAAGTTGAAGGAGTTGGCTTAACTCCTCATATTGCTCTGGTACGTTTAAGCTACTGGTCCATGAGAGTGGAGTTGTTAAGCCTTGATATATAACCATGCCCGAAACAAGTAAGAAGATAAAGGGTTTTACTAGATCGTACTCTCTAGCACAGTCTTCATCTATGACGAGCGATACGGATATGTAATCGCTAACCCTTTCAGAGAACCTTTTAGCTCCTAAAGCCACTAGTAGAGATATACATGTCGAAGTTATGGCTAAGACGTCTGACGTTGCGTTTGATGTGACGATGGTCTGCGGGTCCATTAAAACTACCACCAGCGCTACAACTGCTAACGCCTGAACCAGGCTCAGCTTACCCGCCTCAAATAGCAGTAGAAACGTTGAAGCCGCTATGGGGAAGACCGTTAAACATAGGGGGCTGAAGCCTTCGACGTTTAAGCCTGGAGGTGTAGCTATCCACCAGGCATTCATGATAAGCCATGAAAACCCGGCTAACGTTAGAAACATAACCATCCACTTCAACCCTAAGGTTTTCCCGCGGGTTCTAACGATAAAGTACGCCAGAACTGTCAGCGTTAAAGCTGTTAGATTGCCGAGTTTAATTAAAGCGCCTGAGAGTAGTGTGGATGCTAGAGCCGTGTAGAATCCGTAAGATATACTCCCCCTTTTATACGCCTCATCCACCGTTAAGAGGGCTAGGGGTGTTAAGACGTATAGAGCTGAAGCCTCTAAACCATGCCATAAACCTCTCAAAGCCACAGCAGACCCCAGGTATATGAGCATAGCTGTTAAACCGGCTAAACGGCTTCCGGAAAACCTCTTAGCCAGTATGTAAATAGGGCATCCGCCTAAAACCCATAGGGTTAGTAGAAGCGTAAAGCCAATCGCGTTTAGATCTGCCCCTAGGAGCCTCATGAAAGCCGGAAGCACGTATATCGTCGCAAAGGCTAATCTGTCATTCGGCTTGCCAAGCTCATCTGAAATCCAGCCATACTTTAACACTTCAAAGTCGCGTTTTAAGACCTGGTGTAAATCCGTCAGCAGACCGTAGGGTAAACCACCCAAGAAAGTAGTATAAGCATATGTCAAAAACGCTACTACAAACACTATAGCTAAAGCCTCTAAAGCTCTCTCACTCTTCGGAGACAATGTTAAATTAATAGTCTGGAAGGCTTCAGATAAAAGTTTACTATGCTCTTCCAAGCCTTAGAAGGCGGCTTGAAGCCTTAAAGGTTGAAAATCAGCAACCCCTCAGCTTCAGCCGACCAAGCTAGAATACCACACTTCATCAAAGTACTCATCAGACCACCTCAAAGAAACCCGCGTCATTTATGAATGGGAGGAATTGAGGTCTAAAGTTTAAACATTCGAATTTGCATATATGCTTTTGATGAAGCTCTCTAAAACCGTAGTCTGCAAACTTCAACCGTCTGAAGAGGATGCAAAAACTTCCCGCCGCTCTTGAGGCTTTTCGCGATACCTGCAACTATATATCTAAGATAGCGTTTAAACGTAGAACCTTCAACCCCGTTGCTCTCCACCACATGGTCTACCGTGAAACAGAGAGAAGTTCAAGCTTCCAGCAAACCTTGCCATAAGAGCTAGAGACAGGGTTGCTAAAGCTTACAAGCAAAGAAGAGACTGGCTTCTTAAGTTCACGAAGCTTTCGATGGATTTGAATGAGAGGCTTTTCAGCCCATGTGGTGATCACCCGTATTTCCGCAGCGGAAATATTTTCTCAGCAGATTTCAGCAGCGGAAATCTCAACGCTTCTCCCTCCCCCAAGATTTTCCAAACCTCACCTCTAACAACTTCTTCAATAAACTTCCTCACATCATCCGCCATCTACAAGCCTAACGGAATCTACACTTCCACATCCACGCTTCAGAAGAGAGTTAAACCTGTGCTTGATACAGGCGACTACCAGAGAAAGCTTCCTGAAGATGCCAAGCCAACACATGCCGTCTTGGTTTACAGAAATAGAACCTTCTACCTCCACATCGCCATTGAAAGACAGGTTCCAAAGCCCAAAGGAAACAACCCTGCTGGCGTGGACACTGGAATGAGAAACCTTCTCGTAGCCTCTAACTACTTCAAGATTAAAGTCGGAGTTCTATCCGTAGCAGAATTAAACATAATAGAAGCCTGAATGGAGACTTCAGATGAGCCGTTATGATTCACCTGCAAGTCCACAGGCTTCAGCCGTGATTTCAACTGTAGTGACTCCAGACATAAAGGTCTCCACAACGTAAAGAGATCATTATATTAATCAGCTAGAACTAGAATATATTCAATTTGAAGGTGGTGAGTGATCGTGCGAGGTCGACCTGCCGTATGAAGAAGACAGTAATAGCCGTCTCAACCAACAACATCAAGAAGCCCTTCTCCAACCGGCTTCTAGACATACACTCCCTAGGCTTCCGACACCTCGCCGTCGAATTCTTCAAGGTTCTAGACGAATGCGGCTGAGTGGTACTATGGATGAGGAGAGTAAGACCATAAAAGCGTACATTTCGATCCTAAGGGAAAATCTAGCAGGTCTCGTAGAGAGGTATAATAAGGCTAGGGCTGAGTTGAAGAAGCTAGAAGAAGAGTTGAAAGAGCATAAAGCCCTCATAGATTGGATGGATAAATCCATTAAGATGTTTGAGAAGGCGAAAAGCATAGATGAGTTGAACAAGATGATAGATAAGTCTCTAAAAAAGCTTGAGAAAAAGCATCCGCGAGTTGCGGAGAAGTTTAAACAGATAAAACCCTCCATTGGGAAAGACACCATGGTCGTATAGATCAGCATCCTCTAAGACTGAAGTCGGGAGATTTTGCTTCTAGGGTTTTTCACCAGTTTGTTGTTCATCGCCCTTTTAATCTCCCACCATCCCATTCCACCTCAGAAGCAGGAGGATACTTCAAAGGATAGAGATAGCTAAGTGATGGCACGTCCATCGCAGATAGCCGCCGAACGGTGAAGAGATGAACTACCTTTATACTTGCTAATCGGGAAACACTTTAAAATCATTTTTCTCTACAATATGTCTACAGTTTATTTAAAAGTCAATGACGGAGAATTTAGATCGGATAGATTTTCATGGAGATCTTCCCTCATAAGCAGTCTTCATGAGCCTCCCTACTCTCGGGCGGAATCGTGTTAATAAACGTATACAATTGTATATTTTGATATTTTCTTTTAAAAAGACTTAGCCTCAAGTATAAAGTTTCGTCTACAAGATTATAGGTTAATCTTATAAGCAGTTTAAGAGTGATATTTCTCCGTCGAAAGTTTCGGTGGATCCGTCATGTCTACCAAGAAGTTTAGTCTAGTCCTTATAGCCCTATTAGCCCTAGCACCGCTGTTAATAGCAATACCGACGACGCCGGCGTTGGCCGCCGTCAAGGAGCCTACCGTATCCATAGACTACCCCTACATGGTTGTTGGAGACGTTAGAGGTGATAGAACGATAACGATTGATAACCCGCTTGGCAACCCAGACATCAAGGAGATTAGAATATATGTGCCAGCCGCTGCGGCTGAAGATGTAGACTATGTAAGTTGCTCAGGCTTCGTATCTGGTACTGGCTTCGTTGTAATAGGCGCTGGCCCATGGACAATAGTAAGTAGCTTACCAGACGGCTTCGATTATATTCTCCCAGGTGGTATGACAGGTAAAATAAAGGTTAACATAGACCCTGAGGATGCTGAAGCCACTGAAGGCGTTGTAGACAAGTATGAGCTGACCGTTACGATCAAGTTTGTAGACGGCACAACTGTGACTAAGAAGCTATATCTCTACGAGGGTTTAGCCGACGCGATAGTGTTAACGCTCGATTATACTGCTCCTGTAAAGGCTGGCGACAAAGTCACGATAAAGGTTTCAACGTACTCAGAGGGCTACGAGAAGGCTGATAAAGGCCTACCCCTAGTCATCTGGGCTGTAAACCCAGACGGTGATAATGTTAAAATAGCCGACGTCGTCACCGATGCAAACGGTAAGGCTTCAGCCACCTACACACCCACTAAAGCTGGCAGTTGGACGTTTAAAGCAGACGCCGTTATAGACGCTCCATCTGTTGGAGCACAGCTGACGCCTGGTGCAGCATCTTTAACCGTTAAGCCTGCAGCTCCTACAAAGGTAGTCGTTAAAACCCCGTTCGATGAAGAAGGGTACACCATATCATACCTCACTGAAGACTCATTCGAGATAACCGTTTCCGTTACAGATAAATATGATAACCCTGTTGAAATGGAGGTGACTTCTACTGTAACATTGACGGCTACTAAGGGTACGCTTGTAAGCACCACCACTACAATACCTGCAGGCTCTGATGAATCATTACCCGTAGTATACGAGCCCGATCAACTATACGGTACTTACGCGATGATATCCGCCAAGGTTTCAGTCCCATCAGGGACGTATGCTGGAACCTACAGCGGCACTTCTAAATCCCTTAGAACTTCGACTTTCGCAACAGAAGCCACAACAACGATCACCGTTGACGATACTACTATTGAAGCTGGGAGATATGCGAAGATAACTGTAACGTTGAGCCCTGCTCAGAAGGGTGTTCCAGTTAAGTTTGAGTTTACAGCTGAAGACTATACAGGTAGATTTTCACCAGTCTCTACGACGACAGATGAAGATGGCAAGGCAACGACAAAGTTCTACGTAGATACAGAGGCAGGTAAAACCACAACCGTTAAAGCCATCGTATCCAGACCTGAGACGACCGACCCGACGGCTACCTTTGAAGTAGAATCCGTGGAGATAGAGACCGTACCAGCTACGATCTATAAACTCGGTATAGACGCCCCTGAAGCCGTTGAGCCTGAGGGCACTGCTACTCTAACAATCTATCTGGCTGATAGGTACGATAATGAAGTTGAGAATAATTGGTTTGGAGCAGTCATAAGGGTGACCCTATCCGCCACAGGCGGAGAGCTTGAAGAGACAGTCGTAGACATACCGGCTACAGCCGTTAGAACCACAGTTGGATGGACTGCTCCAGCGGTCTTAGGCACATACACTATAACGGCTTCGACGACCCAGTATGGGTTGGCTTCAGCATCCGTGAAGATACTCGTCACAACCTTAGAGCCCATAGTGAACATTACACAGCCCGCCGCAGATACGACCATTACAACTACTGCCAATGTGACAACCGTTTACATAGCCGGTTGGGCTAAGCCCTCACCTGCGGCAGCAGCAGGAACTGTGATATCGCTGTTCCAGTACAGTTTAAACAGAGCCGCCAACGTCTCAGTGCCCATAGTCAAAATTGAAGATAGCAAGGCATTCTTCAACTTCTCGCTGACGCTTGAAGTGAACAAAACCTACACCGTGACAGTCTACGCTATAGACTCCGAAGGATATGAGGCTAAAGCCACTAGGACGATAACAGTTGCCTACGCTCCGCCGCCGCCTCCGGGAATGGTCGTTACGATAACCGACGCTAAGACCGTTGACGCTACCGGTGTTGTCAAGACGTCGTTCAACTCGGGTGAAGAAGTCAGAGTAACAGCTACGGTGACAAATAATGCAACGGTCAGTAAAGACGTCATCATAAGGATAACGTTCACAGACCCAACAGGCGTACCGCAGTACCCGATATATGAGCTTAGAGTAACGCTTGCAGCAGGCCAGTCTATAACGCCTACAGCCACCTACCTA
>Ga0209183_1000293_pt1 | contig 22468 bp, 22 predicted proteins | sample LHCtaG_2_FD_184120 | JGI IMG/M metagenome (GOLD analysis project Ga0209183, IMG submission 184120) | Hot spring microbial communities from Little Hot Creek, USA to study Microbial Dark Matter (Phase II) - LHC4sed_replicate (SPAdes)... | ecosystem: Environmental > Aquatic > Thermal springs > Hot... | reverse complement strand
CGAAGTGTACAACCTCGCGGTCGAGCTTCCTCGCGATGCTTATTGCGTCGGCCACGCTGTAGACTATCCTGACGTCAGCGCCTTTGGCCTTGGCGTTCATAAGGGACGTCCCTCTGGCACCTGGAACTCTGAACATGTCGCCGTACGTCGTCAGCGTTACCTTCTTGGAGAGAGCTAGCTCTATCGCTATCTGTATCTCGGCAGCGCTCGTGACGCAGACCGGGCATCCAGGACCCGCCCTAACTTCGAGCCCTCTCGGCAAGAGGCTCCTCAGGCCAAACCTAGATATCGTCCACTCGTGACCCGGCCGGGGGTCAGCCCCGTGTACCGCACACGTGCATTATTATCAATCGCTCTATCGAGAGCTCTTTGAATAGCTCGTGTATCCTCCTCGACAGCGCTCTCGCTATTTTCTCGTCCCTGAATGGCTCTACTACTTCAGTCATAGGTTGGCATAAGGCCAGACCTAAAAATTAACCTAACCCCTCAGCTCTGTAAACCTGTATGGCTAAGAGGGTTCTGGCCATTGGAGACTTCCACATCCCAGAGAGGGCCGACTGGGTACCGAGGATGTTAGAGGACGAAGTGACCAAGAAGAGCTACGACTTGGTGTTGTGTACGGGCGACCTTACGAGCGAGGACGTTCTGGCATGGCTTAAAGGGCTGGCCCCCGAGGTCCACGTCGTCAGAGGGAACATGGACTACTTGAGGCTACCACTTCAAGTAGTCGTCGCCGTGGAGGGCTTGAGGATTGGCGTGTACCACGGAGCGGGGGTGCACCCGAGGGGCGACCTAGTCAAGCTGGCGCTCAAGGCAAAGCAGCTGGGCGTCGAGGTCTTAGTCACTGGCCACACGCATTATCCCAAAGTGGCGCTGGTTAGGGAGCAGGAGGTCGTGATCGTGAACCCCGGCTCGGCGACGGGCGTCTGGGGCGGCGACGCTCGAGCCTCGCTCACGCCTAGCTTCGCGATTATGGAGGTCAGCGGGAGGGGCTTGGTGGTAGAGGTCAAAGAGCTCAGGGACCTAAGGTTCGAGGTCGCGAGGTTCGAGTTTCGTTTGTAGCTAAAGCTCGATGTCCATGACCTCGGCTAACTCTCTCCAAAGCTTTAAGGTTTCCTCCGCCTCTTTTTGATCTAGCACTTGGATTGCGTAACCCGTGTGGACTAGGACGTAACTCCCGGGCTTAACCTCTTCATCCAGTAGGGCTAGCACGACCTCCCTCCTTACGCCTCCGAAGTCGACTAGGGCTCTATCGCCTCTTACCTCCACGACTTTGCCCGGTACTGCGAGACACATTTCGACAACACAGAGGAAAAAAATAATTTATAAGTATATCTGCTGACCCTTCTTGCCTCAAAGCTGCGGGGTGCTCCAATGCCCCTACAAAAGGGCGATTTCGTGTTAGTCGACTACGTGATGAGGGTCAAGGACACGAATGAGATAATAGACCTCACGATAGAAGAGGTCGCGAAGAAGGAGAAGGCCTACAGAGAAGATGGGATTTACGAGCCAGCTTTGATAATCCTAGGAGAAGGGCGAATCCTGAAGGGGATAGAAGAAGAGCTCTACAAGATGGACGTCGGCGAGAGCAAGGTCATCGAGGTGCCGCCAGACAAGGCCTTTGGGGAGAGGGATCCTAGCAAGGTCAAGATAGTCAACGCGAGAGACTTGACGAAGCGCGGGATAACCCCGCGGGTGGGCGCTAGGGTCGAGCTCGACGACGGAGTGGCGATCATAAGGAGGGCCGAGGGAGGGAGGGTCGTCTTAGACTACAACCACCCGCTCGCTGGCAGGACTATAGTCTGCGAGGTCAAAATTGTAAAGAAGATAGAGGACGTCAAGGAGAAGATAAGAGAGCTGGTGCACACCAGGATCAAGAGGGTTGACAAAGAGAAGTTTAAGATAGACGTTTCTAACGATGGCGTCTTGACCATAGAAATACCGCCCGAGGCCTTCACGTACGAGGGGCTCCAATACGCCAAGAGGGGCATAGCTCTCGACGTGGCCCGCTACATACCTGGGATAAGCGCTGTGAAGTTCGTAGAGGTCTACACCCTGAGGCGAGCGGAAGCCGAAGAGGGAGAGAAGAAGGGTCAAGGGGAAGAGGGGGCCAAGAGCGCCTCGTCATAGGAGAGCGAGGCCAAGGAGCGATCATCGAGTTAAGGACCTAAAAGCATTTTAGTGCTCCTAGACCTCTTTCTCCTAAGCAGTTATGTGGAAGAGCATAGCGAAGAAGTTCGAAGAGGCCCCTGCGAAGCTGAAAGTGGCTAGATTGCTCATAGAAAATGGCCTGAGGATAGGCGAGGATGGGAGGATCTACTGCGGAAACGTCGAGATACCCGACGCGAAGATAGCCAGGGTGCTCGACGTAGATAGAAGGGTCGTGAGGGAGACCATAAAGTACATAATGAGCGACGAGGTCTTGCGAAAGGTCTTTACGTGCTTAAAGCCCGCGGGGGCCCTGCTCAGAGACGTCGCCGCGCTCTTCGGTTATGGAGTACTGGAGATAAGGGCCGACCCCAACGCTGTCGGGATAATAGCTGGCGTGGCCCAGGCCCTAGCTAAAGCTGGCATAAGCATAAGGCAAATTCACGCCGAGGACCCCGACTTGAACCCAGACCCCAAGCTAATAATGATAACTGAGAGAGCCGTACCGGGGGAGGTTATACAAGAGATTTTAAAGGTGCCGAACGTCAAGAGCGTGACGATAATTCGAGGGTAGGCGGGCCATGCCTTTGAGCAGAGAGCTCGTCGAAAAGATGATCTACAGCATAGCCGATGGCATCAGGAGCTTTCAAAGGAGAATGGTCGTCCTATGCGGTCCTGGAGAGGGCAAGGCCGAGGTAGCAGCCCAGCTCGTGGACATGTACGTGGATAGCATAAACAGGGCCCCCTCGATGCTTTACGCTATCGACTCGCTCGACGAGGGAAGCGTCGGGGTTCGCCAGCTCAGGAGATTTCGCGAGACGTTAAAGAGCGAGCTGGATTTTCGGACGATAACGTATCTCGATACCGAGTCGGTAATGGGTTCGACCTACGACATATTGATATTGGACGTAGTTGAAGAGCTGAGGCCCAACGACATTGGGAGGCTCGTCGAAACGGTCAGAGGAGGGGGCTTCATAATACTGCTCGCCCCACCGCTGAGCTCCTGGATTGACAACGTCACGCGCTTTCAGAGAAAGCTACTAGTGCCGCCCTACTCCGTTAGCGACCTGAAGAGGCTCTTCACCCAAAGGTTCATAAGGAAGTTGAAAGAGCATAAGGGCATCTGGCTGATCGACCTAGAAACGGGCTCAGTCAATTACAACGAGCCGCTGGGGACAAAGACCGGGGAAGGCAAATTAGAGCTTCCCTCCGGTCCGCTGTTCCCAAGAGAGCTCTACTTTATGGCCAAAACCAACGACCAAGTCAAGGCCCTATCAGCCATGGAGACCTTCGTCAGGGAGAAGAGGCTCGTCATGATCCTCACGGCAAACAGAGGGAGGGGGAAGAGCGCCGTCCTAGGCCTCGGGCTCGCGGGCCTCTTGAGCTCGGTAAAGGGCAGATTCAACGTCATCGTCACGGCTCCATCGCTCTACAACGTCCAAGTGCTCTTCGAGTTCTTGAAGAAAGCCTCAGAGAAGCTGGGCCTAGAGTGCAAAGAGGAGAAGGACAAGGAGGGATTGACGAAGGCGATCCGGACTCGAAAGGGAAGGGTGAGATACGAGGAGCCCTACGATGCGGTGTTCGCCGACGCCAGAATGGTCGTGGTCGATGAGGCAGCGGGCATACCCGTGCATCTCCTCTTGAGGATCAAGAGGAACTTCAGGAAAGCGGTGTTCTCGTCGACAGCCCACGGGTACGAAGGGGCTGGCAGAGGTTTCACCGTGAGGTTCCTGTCGGCCCTCCGCAAGGAGAGCAGGACCCCCTTGCTCGAAACGTCGATGAAGGAGCCCATAAGATACGCTCACGAGGATCCCATAGAGGCTTGGCTCTACGACACGCTACTCCTTGACGCCGAGCCAGCGAAGATAGAGGCCGAGCCAGTGTCCGTCGTCTACGAGAAGGCCGACCTGGAGAAGTGGTTCACGGAGAGAGAAGACGAGCTGAGAGAGTTCATCGGGATCTACGTACTAGCTCACTACAGGAACAGGCCGGACGACGTCGCCATGATAGGAGAGGCGCCGCATCACTTCGCGAGGTTGCTGAGGAGTAGCGAGGGCTCGATAGTAACCGCCATACACCTGGCTAGGGAGGGAGGGCTCGACGACGACCTCATTGAGCAGATACTCGCAGGCTTCGAGCCCTCCGGCAACGTAGTGCCCTCCATCATGGTCAAGTACTATCCTCCCTACAGGTACTTCGCCAAATACGCCGGCTGGAGGATAGTCAGGATAGCCGTGCACCCGCAGCTCACTGACAAGGGCTTTGGGAGCCTAGCGCTCCAAGACCTGTGCGACGAGGCCCGCAAAGAGGGCATGGACTGGGTGGGGGCTGGCTTTGGCGCCACGAGGGAGCTGTTGAACTTCTGGATTAAGAACGAGTTCATCCCGGTGCACATAAGCCCGAACAGAAACCCCGCCTCTGGCGAGTACAGCGTCTTGGTCGTGAGGCCCTTAAGCAGAAGGGCGGAGAAGCTGATAGGCGTAGCAAACAGCGAGTTCAGGCTGAGGTTGCTCAACAGCCTCTACGACACTTACTCCGACCTTGAGGTCGAGGTCGCCGAACTCCTGTTGCGCTCACCCTACGGCAGAGAAGAGGTAAAGCTGAGCTTATCTAAGAGTCAGAAGGCTAGGTTAAAGAGCTACGTAAACGGCATCGTGACCTACGAGGTGGCGAACGACGCTGTAGGGAGGCTGGTGAAGGCGCACTTCATGTTGAGGAGCGGTAAGAGAGTTAAGCTCGACGACGTCGAAGAGAGGCTCCTAATAGCCAAGTGCCTCCAAGGCAGGAGTTGGAGCGACGCAGCCAGGGCCTGCGGCTTCCCTCCCTCGAAAATTAAAAGCGCAGTCAGAGGGATCATATCAAGGCTCTGGGAGGGCTATGGAGTTGAGGATGCTTAACTTCGCTAAGGAGTACAAGGAGAAGATCAAAGAGGGCTTGAAGAGACAGACCATTAGGCTCTCCACGAGCTTAAAGAAGGGGGACAGGGTCAAGGTCGTAGCTGGCGGGGAGGTGTTGGGGGTAGCCAGGATAACCAAGGTCGAGAGGAAAACCATCGATGAACTGACGGATGAAGATGCCAAGAGAGATGGCTTTGAAAACGTTGCCCAGCTAGTCAAGGCCCTCAGGAGGCACTACGGCAAAATAAGCAACAGGAAGGAGGTTTGCGTGATAGGTTTCGAGATGGAGGAGAGTCAATGACACTTTATGGAGCTCGCCATGTGATTGAAAACACCAGCGTATTTGTCTCCCTGAGGGCCAAATGAGAAGAGCACGAAGCAACGCTGCGTTTCGTCACAGTGAAGGTAGAGCACCTGGATTTCGCTCTTAAGGCGGCTTCTTGAGAAGAGACCCGTCCTCAGCGTCGCTCTAAGCCTCATTACCGCGGCCTCGTGGCCGTTGACGAGCACACTCCTGTCCTCTAAGACCTCGAGATCCTTAATGTGACCTCTGCCCTTGAAGTCCTCCAAAGTCCTCCTCGCCTGCTCCTTTGGATCTCTGAACCTCTTCTGGACCTCTTTGAGAGGGATCCAAGTCAACGCACACGAACACTCTTCACCTTTAGGCTTGAAGGTCACAGATCCCTGGTCCCTTCTTAGCGGCCCTACCTCTATGCTCCAACTCGATGGATACTCTATCGACATGCCGTAGACCGCAAAAAGCTCGTACTCCTCGCTCCTCTCCACTTCCTCCATATAGCTCACTGACTACTTCTCGCTCCTTGCTTAAATGTACTTCCGTCTCAAGAAGTTTTGTGGCGCCGGGGGCGGGATTCGAACCCGCGGGCCCCCGAAGGGGCACCGGCTTTCTGGCCTCAGGCCCTCAGATCTCGAGGCCGGCGCCTTTACCACTCAGCCACCCCGGCTCGTCGAAGATAATTCTATGAGGGGGCTTATATTTCTAAAGCGAGGGGCGTGTGACTTGAAGAGGCTCTTCAGCACTAGTGGCATTAGAGGCGTCTACCCCACAGAGGTCTCCCCCTTATTGGCATTTAAGCTGGGCTGTGCCTTGGCGTCCATATTCGGCGCGGAAAGCGTCGTAGGCGTGGATGGCAGGCTCTCGTCGCCCGTCCTAGAGCACGCTCTACTGTCTGGGCTCATGTACTCTGGCTGCAACGTTAGGAGGGTGGGGCTGGCCCCTCTGCCCGTCACCGCTTACTCGGTCAAGAAGTCTAGAGCCGACTTCGGCATCATGATAACTGCGAGCCACAATCCTCCTCAGTACAACGGGTTTAAGGTGTTCCGCGAGGGCGGGTGGGAGCTCACGCCAGAGGACGAGGGAGTTGTGGAAGAGTCGCTCTCGAGGGAGCTCGTGGCTGGGCGCTCATGGAGCGATGTAGGCTCGTGCACCAACTACGAAGAAGCCCTCGTGGAGTACGTAGACGACGTGCTCGACCTGATATTAGATGCACGTCCGAGTCGTCGAGCGCAGGACCTCAAAGTAGTCGTCGACTGTTGTAACGGGCCCACGGCCCTCGTAACCCCCAAGGTCTTGTCGTGTCTCGGGGCTAAGGTTATAGCTTTGAACGCAAACATAGACGGCCACTTTCCGGGCAGGGAGCCTGAGCCGAGGCCAGACGTCCTGGCAGAGCTGGGCCTCTTTGTCCGCGAGGCAGGCGCTCAGCTGGGGCTGGCTCACGACGGCGACGGCGATAGGGTAGCAGTCATAGGCCCCGACGGCGAGTTCGTGACCAACGACAGGATAATAGCCTACATGGCCAAGAGGGCAATAGAGCGCGGGGAGGGCAAGGTCGTGATAACGACGATAGACACGTCCAGGTGCATAGACGAGGTCGTCGAAAGGCTTGGCGGAGAGGTCGTGAGGACCAAGCTGGGAAAGACGCACGTGGAGCTTAAGAAGCGCTCCAACGTCGCATTGGCCGCTGAGCCTTGGAAAATAATCAATCCACGCTGGGGCCCTTGGGCGGACGGCATACTCGCGGCGAGCGTGCTCGTCAAAGACCTCGCAGAGAGCAACGCCGGGCTGCACGAGCTCTTAAGAGACGTGCCCAATTACCCCCAAGTCAGGGAGAGCTTTCCGTGCCGCGACGACGACAAGCCAAGGGTCATGAAGGTCGTTGAGGAGGAGCTGGAGAGCGCGATGGGCGACGTGGAGGACGTCTGGAAGTACGACGGGGTCAGGGTCAACTGCAAAGACGGTTCCTGGATATTGATAAGGGCTTCGGGGACTGAGCCCAAGATTAGGCTGTATGCGGAGGCCAAGAGCGTGGAGAGGCTCAAAGAGGTCGTGGAGAGGGGCAAGAAACTCTTATTCAGAGCGCTTAAGGCCTGACAACCAAGTCCGCTATGTCCACGCAAGTCTCTCCTATGATCCTCAGCCCAGTTATTATTGAGCTGGCGCAGAAGGCGACCCCGAGGGGGAGCTTCAACGCTTTCATGTTAAGCTGTTCAGCTATCTCCCGCATTTTACTGCTCATGTTTATCACTCGCATCGAGAGGGCATAGTCGGCCTTCATCAGGGAGTTGAAGGCGTCGACGTGCATCTTGTCAACCAAATCGCTGAGCTCGACTATCTCCGGCTCCAATTCTAGCTTAACCTCACTCGATATCAGCTTCATGACGTTCTTGGCTATGGCCACAGCCTCGTCGCCTATGCTCTCTATCGACTTGGCGGCTAGCCTATAGTCTAAGCAGTCGTGGAGCCTCACTCCAGCCTTTTCAGATAACCTTGGATTTCTTATTATTGTTCGCAACTGCCTCACGATCAAGAAGTATATTCTATTCAAGTCCTCGTCCCTCTTCACGACGCTTTGGGCTAGCTCCGCATCGCGGTCGAGGAGGGCCTTTATCGAGTCCTTGTGCATCTGTTGCGCTATGACGTCAGCCCTCTTAAACAGGGTCTTTAGAGGGACTGCTAACGGCGATAGAAGGCACTGAAGTACGACCTCATTGGCCTTCTCCTCGATGACCTCGACCCCCACTAGCGAGGCTACGGCCCTCTTAATTCTATCCCTTTGCTCCAGCGTCAACCTAGTCTTCGAGACGACTTTTATGATGTCATAGCCTATCAGGTACCTACTGAGTAGGTCTCTCTCTAGGGTCTCACCATATTCTAGCGTCGTTTCACTTAACTTCTCGCCCTCCTCCTCGGTCTCAGCCCTAGCCCTTACAATGAGAGAGCCGTTGTCCAACTCTTCGACTACCAGCTGGTCCCCTCTTTTTAGGCCCATCTTCAAAGCCCAAGTCTTGGGGATGGCTAAGAGAAAGCTACCGCTTTTAGTCTTCAAGACCTTCCTCAAATGGAAGGTGGCCAACGCTCAACACCTAGTGCGTTGCAGAGGCATGTCTATTATTTTTGGTCGACTTGCATAAAAAGAGCGCGCGAAGCGGCCTTGGCTATTCTATTTGCTATCCTCAAGGGCTCGGGGACTCTGCCTCTAATAGTCACTTTTCTGAGGAGCTCGAGAGCTCTATCGAACTCCATGCCCACGACCTCCAAGAAGACGGGGTTCTCTCTGGGGTTAAGCTTGGCCTCGTAAATCGGACTGACCGAGGCCAGCTTCTCGAAGACCCTGTAGCGAAGCCTCCAGTCCTCAAAGTGCTTCTTTAGAGCGTTCAGGACGGCCTCGTTGTCTGGCCTCTCGGTCGTGACGACGATCACGGGCACTTTGAGGCTCTCGTTTACAACGATGGGGTCTATTATGTTAAAGCCCCCAAAGGTTACTCCGCCCAGCAAAATCGCGTCGAGCGGGCTCAGCTTACTTGCCATGTCCAGTAGCTTTTCGGTGGCGTCGAGCCCGTCAACCTCTATCAACCTCAAGAACACGTCTTCTATCTTGAAGCCGTGCATCAGAACCCCACATAGGACGGTCTCACCCCTCCTTTGGAGCTTTTGAGGGTTAAATGAGCCGTCCTCGACTCCGAGCATTCTCGCGTAGTCCATCGTGCTACACGCTTTCAGCTACTATGGACGAAAGCCTCGGATCGCTCCTCAAGCCCTCTGCGAGCGCTCTTTCGCTTATAGCCAACTTAACTATCTTCGTCCTGCCGTACCTACCTTTGCTGGTCACCTTAGCGTTGACTATTCCTAGCATGTCGAGCTCGTTTATTATGTCGCTGACCCTCCTCTGCGTGAGCTCGTCGATCATGAGCCTCTTGCATAGGCTCTTGTAGGCCTCGTATATTTCGCCTGTAGTGGCCTCTCCCTTCCTCTTCTTCACAATGTAGACGGCTATCGTAACGAGCTTGGTGTGGAGGGGCATTGACTTGACGACCTCGACTGCCCTGTCCTTCTCTATCTCCCTGTAGGCCTTTCTGACATGCTCTTCGAGCACTTTCGAGGAGCACTCCCTTTCAGCTATCTCGCCGGCTACCCTCAATAGGTCTAGAGCCCTCCTAGCGTCTCCGTGTTCACGAGCGGCCAGTGAGGCGCAGAGGGGTATGACGGCCTCGTCGAGTGCTCCGTCGCAGAAGGCCTGCTTAGCTCTCTCAGCCAATATGTCGGTAAGCTCTTCGGTCGTGTAGGGCCTGAATACGAGCTCCTCCTCGCCTAAAGTGCTCTTCACCCTAGGATCCAAGTATTCGATGAAGTTCAGGTCGTTGGTTATGCCTATTATCGAGACCCTAGCGTTGCGCAGGTCCGAGTTTATCCTCGTGAGCTTGTACAAGACGTCGTCCCCGCTCACCTTGACCAAGAAGTCCACTTCGTCTAGGACCACGAAGAGCAGATTCCTCTCCCGATCGAGGGCCCTGACGAACCTCCTAAACAGCTCGGCCGTGGATAGCCCGGTGAAGGGGACCCTCTCGTCTAGGTGATTGCACAAATTAAAGAGAACGCGATAGCTCGTGTTCTCGTTCCTGCAGTTTATGTAGGCGACCTTTAGGCTCACGTCGCCGGAGTGCTCCCTCGCGAAGGCATCTATCTTCCTAAGCACGTACTTCGTGACCGCGGTCTTTCCGGTCCCAGCTAGGCCGTATATGAAGACGTTCGAGGGCCTAGCCCCCTTGACTGCTGGGGCCAAGATCTCGGCGAGCTTGTTGATCTCCTCCTCTCTATGAGGGAGGTTCTCGGGGACGTAATCGGGTCTTAGCTTCTCCCTGTCCTTAAAGATCCTCGCCGATAGCACCTTCTGAATTATCTCGTCGATGGACAAGATTGACACCACAAGCGAGCAGAAGCGAGCGTTAACGCGATCTCCTGCACCTCTATTCTCCATATGGGCGCCTTAATATCCCTTAGCTCAAAGACCTGCCCTCGGAGAGTAACACTTCAAAGATGTGCGATGAGTATCGATCACGTGGGCTTTGTGTGAACGACGTATTCTCACTCCCTCTTCAGACACTCCCTGAGCCGACACATGCCGCACACCTCCCCCTTGGATGGCATGCCGCACCTCGTGCAAGACTTCCAATCAGTGGTTCTAGACGAGAGCAGGGGGCTGAGTAGGGGAGAGACCCTCTTTATGTGAGCTTTGAGGAACGTGTGCTTGAAGGAGGGACGCATGGACTCGATGACGTCTATGAGCTTCTTCCTCTTATTCAGCTTCGACTCACGACCGAAGGGGCACTGGGCAGGCGAATAGGGGAGGGCCTTTGCATCGACATAAGCTTTGAGCTCGAAGTCCGTTAGCTCGATGAGCGGCTTTATCCTCGGGAGCGCCTTTGGATGCATCAATCTTGTGACTGGCTGAAGCTTCACGGCCTCTAGCAAGTCCCCCGCAACGTAGAGGTCCCATAGTACCGCGAGCACGTCGTCTAGGTTGTGGCCTGTGGCTATTTTCGTCGCTCCTCGCAAGTTCCCGTGATAATTTAGGATGTAGCGTCTTGCCAAACCGCAGGGCGAACACACCTTCCTATGTCGTAAGGCCAGCTCGCTCATTGTGCGCCCAAGAATGTCCTTCAACTTTACTACCTCTAATTCGACCCCTTCTTGGCCGGCCAGCTCCTCGGCTTTGTGCCTGCATCGCTCTGAAAAGCCTTCGATGCCTAAGTCTATGTGCAGGCAGGTCAATTTTATGTCCGGTGCTAGGCCCTTAATTATGTGAAGGAGCGCCGAGCTGTCCTTGCCCCCCGAGAGAGCCACTAGGAGCTTGTCGCCCCGCCCTATCATGTCGTACTTCTTAAGCGTCCTCTCGACCTTCCGCTCAACGAACTTCACGAAGCACTCCTCGCACAAATTCATCCTCGCGTAGCCCAGCCTAAGAGTGGCCTTTCTAACGTGGCAACGGCTACAGAGGCCCAGCCCTCTCGTTTGACCTGCGCCATTCATGGTTTCATATCATCGATAAGGAAGCGCTATAGAAGGGGAGAAGGGGATGGTGGACCGGGCGGGACTTGAACCCGCGACCTCCCGCATGCCAAGCGGGCGATCCACCAGGCTGATCTACCGGCCCCAGCCATTATTATTGTAGAGCTGGGTATTAACGTTTCCATCGAGGGGCTCCCTAGGCCAAGCGGCGGGCCCTGTTGAGAGGCTTATTCTGCCAAGAGTACCTCCTCAATCGACTCGATCTCCCGAAGCCGCACGCGGCGCAGTAGTGCTTCTTCTTGTTGTAGGCCCTCCTTCCGCACCTCCTGCACTTGATGTGCGTGGCCCCCTTGTTCATCTTGCCGAAGGACGTCGTCCCCTTGACCATGGCCTAGCCCCCTAGCTCTTGGGCACGGGGCTTATCAGGACTATGCTGTCGCCCCTGATCAATATTAGGCCATGCTTCTTGGGCTCGCCGTTCTGCCTCAGCTCTTCGGCGTCCTCGAGGACTATGTTAAGGTGCTGATCGTAGCTCTTCAACCTGCCCCTAAACTCCTTGCCGCCTTTAAGCCTGACGAGTATCTGGCTCCCCATTGATGAGGCTAGTATCGTTAATGTCGTCTCTGACATGAAGGACCCAGCCTTCCGGCTTTTCGTTTATCTTTTTTAGTTTAAGAATATATGTATTTAAAGCTTAGCTTAAGACGGCAGCTATGTCAAGAGCGCATAGGCATGTCTTGAGTAAGAGCGAGGCAAGAGAGGTCGCGTTGGCCATTGAGAGGGCTTTGAGGTCGAAGAGGTCCTTTGACGTTAAGGCCAGGTGGGAGGTCGTCAAGATAAGCAAAAATGAGGTAGTCTACCTCTTAGACGGAAGGCCCCTCGCGGTAGAGGTCTCTGGTAAGCTAATCCCGTCCATAAGGGCCTTAATGGATGGGATTGCGGAGCTACCGAGAGTCGTAGTGGACTCTGGCGCGGTTAAGCACGTGGTCAACGGGGCTGACGTGATGGCCCCCGGCATAGTCAGGGTTGAGGGGGACTTCGCTAAGGGAGACCTGGTGGTCGTCGTGGACGAGAAGCACGGGAAGCCCCTCTCTGTCGGCGTCGCGCTGGTCGACAGGTCAGAGCTGGCGTCCATGTCGAGGGGCAAGGTCGTCGAGAACCTTCACTACATCGGCGACAAGCTGTGGAACAAGCTGAAGGAGATGGGCTTAATGTGATGCCACTTCGAGCTAAACGTCGTGCTAGCGATTCTTCCATTTCTTATTCTTAAAAATTCTTAAATCTATTACCTGTTACTTTCAGCGCACCCTCACTGAGTCTAAGAAGCCGGGCGAGTTCACTAAGACCTTGTAGAATTTCTCTATGCTTGAAGCTAAGCTGGTAGTCTTCTCGTTTTCGCCGTGGCACAATATTATCCGATAGGGCTTTGGCGTCACCCTTTCTACGAACCTCAGCAGTTGCTTCCTATCGCTGTGGCCGCTGAACCCCTCGCAAGTGTGGACTTCCATTTTGACCTTGACCGTCAGGGGCTTGCCGTTGACGTAATCGACCACCACTTCCTTGGCCCCCTCTTGGATCGTCCTCCCAAGGGTCCCTTCAACTTGGTAGGAGACGAATACTAGGGAATTTCTTTCGTCCTCGGCCATGAGCTTGAAGTACTCGAGAGCGGGGCCCGCGTTTAGCATTCCCGATGTGGCTAGTATTATGCAGGGCTCGCCCTCGACCACGTCGAGACGCTCACGGCCCTTGGTCATGACTACGAAGTTCTCCGCTAAGAAGAGGTTGACGTCCTCATAAAGTATCCTATCCCTAACTTCTCTCGCCAGGCTTTCAGGGTACGCGGTGTGTATCGCCGTGGACTCCTGTATCATGCCCTCAATGTATATAGGCACCGAGGGGATGAGCTTTTTCTCGACGGCATTGGCCAGGACCAGCATTATCTCTTGGGCTCTGCCGACGGCCAGCACCGGTATTAGAACCTTACCTCCACGACTAAGCGTCCTGTTTATTATCTCAATGAGCTTGGCCTCCGTCTCCTCTCTAGATGGCATTATGTCATTGGGCCCTCCATAGGTCGACTCCATTATGAGGGTCTCGAGCCTTGGGAACACGTACGTGGCCGGCTCCAAGAGCCTCGTCCTACCGTACTTGAAGTCGCCCGTGTAGACTATGTTGTGGAGGCCCTCGCCTATGTGGAGGTGGACCATCGACGAACCGAGTATGTGGCCGGCGTTATGTAGCGTCAGCTTGACCCCCGGGGCTATGTCCGTGACCTCTCCGTGGTTTAGGGCTATCGTGTGGAGGAGGGCCATCTTCACCTCCCTAATCCCGTAGATCGGGGTTCTCCCCTCCTTCTCCGCCACGTCTAAGTAGTCCTTCAATATGAGGGCCATGAGCATCTTAGTTGGTTCGCTACAGTACACAGGCCCTCGATAACCGTACTTAAAGAGAAGGGGTAGAGCTCCGCAGTGGTCCAGATGTGCATGCGTTATCACGACGGCGCTCAGAGAGTCTACGTCGAAGTCGTCAATCCAGAACGCTGGGAATTCGCTTATGTAATCCCTCGCACCAGGCTTGGCTCCGCAGTCCAGCAAAATCTTGTCCTCTCCCACTTCGACGAGTATGGATGAGCGGCCGACCTCCTTAAAACCTCCTAAGGCGGTTATCCTTATGTCGTCTATCTTGTAGAGGGGGGTTCTGTGGATCCTCCTCCCGGCTTCCTTCAACATCTTGAGCCTGTAATTGCTGTTCTTGTGAAAGAGGGCCGAGACCGATTCCACGAACCTAGACTTCAGTGACGGGGTCCTGACTGGTACTGGCCTCCAGAAGGTGTGCGCGAGGAGCTGTTTGAGAAGCAAGCTGTTCTTGCCTATCACCAAGCCGGGCTTCTTCGCTTCTATTATCATCTCTCCCATGACTTCGTCGAAGTAGATATTAGTTATACCGGCCTCTGGCGGCACTAATTCGTAGACTATTTTCTTGGCCTCCTCCTTGTCCTTCCTAACGGTGGGGTCAGGCCTCAGCACTATCCTCTTCCTCAAGGTCTTCGCGACCGTCTTAACGATGTCGCCGTTTGACAACAGGACGGCGGGGTTCTTGACGTAGACCGCTATTTCAGGCCCCTCGAAATCTATCCTAGTTACGCCTGCCTCTGGCGGTATGCTCTTTAATATCCCATCTCTGATTAAAGTCAAGTGATTGGGCTGCGCCAACCTCCTTACCTTCCGTCCAAGGAATCACATTAAGCCTTTTTCGAGCTTTTCTTGAGGTATCTCCTCGACCCCTTCCCTAGATATCACGACTACGTCGAAGCCCTCTCCAGAACCGGGGTCCCACTTCATGGCCGCTTTGATCGCCTCTACGGCTATCGGGATCGCCTCCTTCACCTTCAGGTCATCCCTGTAGCGAGTCTCTAGAACAGCTAGCGCTAGAGGAGTGCCCGAGCCCGTCGCGATATACCTCTCGTCAGTCGTCGTCCCGAAGAAGTCAACGTTGAACATCCTCGGGCCTTCCTCGTCTATCCCCGCTACTATCACTTGCACTATATATGGAAAGTACCTCGATGAGAAGAGCAGGTTCGATATCAAGCTCGCGACCGCCCTGACGGACGGCGACTGTTTGGTCGTGACCTTGAGGTATTTGACTTGGGCTCTGATGGCGTCCATTAGCATCTGCGCATCGGCCACCACGCCCGCTATGGTCGCGTATATCCTATCGTCTATTTGGAGGATCTTCCTGCCTCTCTTATTGGCGATGAAGAAGCCAGCTGTCACACGCCTGTCAGTCGCTAGCACTATTCCATCAACACACCTAATCCCCACGGTCGTGGTCCCCTTGAACAGGTAGTTATTAAGTTCTTTTTCTCTTACCATCGACATTTGCTAGCACACCACAAATGGCAAAGTCCTGTCTAGAGGTTCTGGCTGATAGAAGCTTATCCAGCGAACAGGAGAGAAAGTATGCACATTTAAAAGTTTTGCGGAAAGCGAGCGCTTGTCGTTCTGCCGAGCATAGTCGGCCAATTCATCGAACTGACGACTAAGGATTTTGCGCTTGGACCGAGTTGAAAGTGGCGTAGCCCATCGAGAGACGACAACTTAAATTACCTCAAAGCCCAAAAATTCTTACTCTCAGAGGAGCGTAGAGGCCTTGTTAGATCCTCACGACATCGAGCTTCCGAGGAAGATATTGATAGGCAAAGGCGTCATCAAGAATGTAGGTGAAGTGGCTAAGTCCCTCGGCCTATCGGGCAAGGCTTACGTCCTCCTCGGCAAGACCGGGCATGGCGTCGCTATAAAGGACGCGCTTAACTCCCTCACAGCTTGTGGATTTGATGTTGTCGGCGATGACAGCAAAGGAGAGGAGGAGCTGCTGAGGCGCGTCTTTGATGCGAAGCCGGACTTCGTGGTATCAGTGGGTGGCGGCATGACTATAGACCTAGGCAAGTACGCGGCCTTCAAGCTGGGGGTCCCATTCATCAGCGTCCCAACAGCCGCTTCTCACGACGGCATAGCCTCGCCGATGGTATCCCTCAAAATACTCAAAACGCCTTACTCGATTAAGGCTAGGCCGCCCATAGCGATAATAGCCGACGTGAGCGTCATCATGAACGCTCCGCACAGGCTCTTGGCCAGTGGCTGCGGGGACGTAGTGGCCAAGCTCACGGCGGTCAGAGACTGGAGGCTCGCTCACATGTTGAAGAACGAGTACTACGGCGAGTACGCCGCATCTCTAGCGGAGATGTCCGCGAAGTTGGTGATGAAGAATGCGAGACTCATAGGGGCGCACAAGGAAGGGGGCATCAGAGTGGTTATCGAGGCTCTAGTCTCCTGCGGAGTAGCTATGTGCATAGCGGGGTCGTCAAGGCCCTGCTCTGGCTCAGAGCACATGTTCTCACATGCCCTAGACATGATAGCCCCCAAGCCTGCTCTCCACGGCGAACAGTGCGGAGTAGGGACCATAATGATGGCTTACCTCCACGGCATTGACTGGAAGCGCATTAAGAAGGTGCTCAAGGTCATTGGTGCTCCGACGACTGCCAAAGAGCTCGGCGTGGAGGACGAGCACATCATAAGGGCTTTAGTCGAAGCGCATAAGATCAGGCCTAGGTACACAATACTGGGAGATACTGGCTTGACGTGGGAGGCCGCTGAGAGGTTGGCGAGGGTGACCGGGGTAATAGAGTAAGCAGTCTTGCTCGCAACCTCCTCGAATTTTTAGGGGACGGTGGCGTGGTGGCGTGGAGCCCATAGTGACGCTAGTAGGTGAGCTCCAAGCGAAGCCAGGCTTCAAGTTCGTCTTTCAAGGGGCCTCAGAGCTCTGCGCTAAATGCAAGCTGAGAGAGGTTTGCGTGATGAAGCTTGAGCCTAACACGGTATACAAGGTGGTCGAGGTCTTGAAAAAGAGGCACAAGTGCCCCCTCAGAGAGGGGTGGGTCGTGGTGGCAAGGGTCGTTGAAGCCGAGGTAGAGGCACTGCTCGACGCTAAGATGGCCGTCGAGGACGCCATAATAACGTTCAAGAGGGGGAAGTGCGACAACGCCAACTGCGCTGTGTGGAACATCTGCCAAAGCCCCTACGTGAAGGAGGGGGAGAGGTACAGAGTCTTAAGGGTCGAGAGGGAAGGCGTTTTCTGCGGCAGGAGGAAAATGTTGAGGGTCCTGCTCAGCAGAGTTAAGTGATGGGCCTCTTGCGGCCAGAAACGGCCCTCGTAGACAAGGGCTTGGCCGTCAGCGTTAAACATCGAAGTATAGGAAGAACTCGTAGGGGTGCGGCCTTATCGCTACTTGGACGTGCCCCTCCATTATTATATCTATGTACTTCTCGAGGGCCTCGCTAGTGAATATGGGCTTCAAGTACTCCACGTCCGATCGTAACTCCTCGATGGCCTCTTTGAGGCTGGCCGGCAACTCCTTGACGCCTAAAGCCCTTCTCCTCTCGGGCGTCAGCAGGTAGATGTTCTCGTCCACGGGGTCTCCGGGGTCTATCTTCTTCTTTATCCCGTCCAATCCCGCGGCCAATATGGCTGCGAAGCACAGATAGGGGTTTGCCGATGGATCTGGAGGCCTGTACTCGACCCTCTTGCTCTTAGCGGCCTTCGGGCTTCCCTTGTGATACGCTGGGACTCTTATGCAAGCGGACCTATTGGCCTTGCTCCAAGCTATGTACACGGGGGCCTCGTAGCCAGGCACGAGCCTCTTGTACGAGTTGGTCGTCGGATTAGTGATTGCAGCCAGAGACCTAGCATGTTCCATTAGCCCGCCTATGAAGTACCTGCCGACTTGGCTTAGCTCGGCGTAGCTATCGTCGGGGTCGTAGAAAGCGTTCACGTCGTCCTTCCAGAGGCTCACGTGCACGTGCATTCCCGAAGCGTTGTCGCTGAATATGGGCTTCGGCATGAACGTTGCCACTAGGTTCATAGACTTCGCGACGTTCTTCACCACGAACTTGTACGTCATCACGCTATCGGCCATGTTGACGAGGGTGTCCCTGTACATGATGATCTCGCACTGCCCCGCTGTCGCGACCTCGTGGTGGTGGGCGTCGCACAAAATCCCGAAGAACTCCTCTAGTATCTTCACGCACTCGTTCCTCAACTCCAGCAAAGTGTCTTGGGGCGGGGGTGCGAAATAGCCTTCCTTGAACCTTATCGGGTAGCCAGCTTGGGCCTCGGGGTTCCACGAGGCCTCCCTCGACGATATGTGATACGCTTGACCTCTATACGGGTTGAGGATGTCCCACGAGACCTTTTCGAAGACGAAGAACTCTACTTCGGGGCCCCAATAGGACGCCGTGAAGCCATAGGCCTTCAAGTGCTCCTCGGCCCTCTGCGCGATGTACCTAGGATCCCTCTCGAGCCTCCCTCGACCGAAGCCCCAGTACACGTCGCATATGAGGCGAGCGGTCCTCGAGCTCCCGCTCGACCAAGGCACGACTGCATATGTATTGGGGTCCGGCTTGAGCACCAAGTCTGAGTCCTGGACCTCGGCGAAGCCTCTTATTGACGATCCGTCGAGCCCTACCAAGCCCTCGTCGATTCTCTCTTCCTCAATAACCCTCCTCGGCACCAGGGTCTGGTGGAACTTGCCGCTGAGCCCCGTAAACTGCAAGGCCACGAACTTAACGCCGTCCTTGTCTAGCTGTTCCAAGACTTCCGACGTGCTCCTCGTGATGGGCTCGTAGCCTCCATCGGGCTTCTTCTTGTAGGGCAATTCTCATGCCCCCAAACAGCCTATTTGAGCAAGGAGGAGATCGTTTAAGCTTTACTCTCCTAGACGCTTGAAAAGGAAGACACAACGACTTCGATACGAAGGTTCAATTTCTAGAGGAGAACTTTAAACAAAGTTTAATAGACAAAAGAGTCTATGAAATATTTGTTCAACAATCGGCACCTCGAGCGAGCGCTTTAAGCGCGCGCTAGACAAATCTAAAGCGCTGGTTCGAGGCCTTTAAGGTAACCGGTGAAAGAATGGACTGCATAGTAGTCGTCGATTACGGGGGCCAGTACGCACACCTCATAGCGAGGAGAGTGAGGGAGCTTAAGGTCTATTCGGAGGTAGTGCACGGAGACGATGCGTACGAGGAGATAACGTCGCTACCACCAGGCGTAAAAGTCAAGGGGCTTATACTATCTGGCGGCCCGCTGAGCGTCCTCTCGGAGTCCTCTCCCAAGTTTGACTCCAGGCTCATGGAGCTAGGCGTCCCGATACTGGGGATATGCTTCGGCCACCAGCTCTTGGCCCACGCGTTCGGCGGTAGGGTCGAGGGCTTGGGGAAAGGGGAGTATGGCGTCACCTACGTTTACATAGAGGACTTCGACGACATACTCGAGGGCCTCGACAGGGTCGAGAGGGTGTGGATGAGCCACTCCGACACTGTCACCAGCCTTCCTAGCGACTTCCGCGTGCTGGCCCGCACGGATCTCTGCCCGGTAGCCGCCTTCAAGCACAGGGACAAACCGATCTACGGGGTCCAGTGGCACCCAGAAGTTGTGCATACCGAGAGAGGGGTGAAGGTCTTCGAGAACTTCTTGTTCAAGGTGTGCAAGTGCAAGCCCGAGTGGGTGGCGGAGGACTTCATAAAGAGAGCGGTGGAGGAGATAAGGAGAGAGGTTGGCGAAGGAAAGGCCATCATAGCGCTTAGCGGAGGCATAGACTCGAGCACCACGGCCGTGCTGGCGGCTAGGGCAATAGGCGACAGGCTCTATGCGGTCTTCGTGGACCACGGCTTCATGAGGGAGGGAGAGCCGGAGCAGATAAGGGAGTACTTCAGCAAGGCTATAAAGAACTTCATATTTGTGGACGCTAGGAAGAGGTTCCTCGACAGGCTGAGAGGCGTCACGGACCCCGAGCAGAAGAGGAAGATCATAGGAGAGGAGTTCGTGAGGGTCTTCGAAGAAGTGGCTAGAAAGGTGGGCGCCGAGTACCTCCTCCAAGGCACGATATACCCAGACAGGATAGAGTCTGGGTTTAGGAGGTTCTCGGACAAGATAAAGACTCACCACAACGTAGCCGGGCTGCCGTCGAAGATGGAGTTTAAGAAGGTCGTGGAGCCCCTTAGGGACCTCTACAAGGACGAGGTGAGGGAGGTAGCAAAGAGGCTGGGACTTCCCGACGAGATCGTGTACCGCCAGCCATTTCCGGGCCCCGGGCTAGTGGTCAGGGTGATAGGGGAGGTGACGGAGGAGAAGCTGAAGATAGTCAGGCAGGCGGACAAAATCGTCAGGGAGGAGATAGAGAGGGCCGGGCTGGCAAGGGGCTTGTGGCAGTACTTCGCGGTCTTGACGGACACTAAGAGCACGGGGGTCAAGGGCGATGCCAGGGCCTACGGCTACACCATAGCAGTCAGGATAGTGGAGAGCAGAGACGCCATGACGGCGAACTTCGCAAAGATCCCCTACGACGTCCTTGAGAGGATATCGACGAGGATAACGAATGAGATACCGGAGGTCACGAGAGTCGTCTATGACGTAACTAACAAGCCCCCAGCTACGATAGAGTGGGAGTAGGAGCTACCTCACATTGCGGGCAAAGTGTCTGGCAACTCTTTGACAACTTCACGATCCTTGGCAATGGCGTAGACGACTCCTTCTGTCACAGTCTAGCGAGTTTCACGAAGTTCTTAAGAATCGCTAGTCCGTAATTGCCGCTCCCCTCGGGACGGGAACTGCATTCTGAATATAGCGGGCTTGGCTTCAACTATCGAGGGGAAGTCGCAACCGTAGGTCGTGGTCGCTACCACAACATCGCTTTTCTTGGGGTTTACCTTGTATGAGTGCGCGAAGTACATGCATGTTGTTCCATCTCGTGTGCGGTACCTTGACCGTGCTCGGGAGCCTGTCCACGAAGCCCTCTACCAGGCCCAGTCCCTTTACCTCCCTCCTTCGCTCCACTCGAAGAAGAGCTGGAGGCCCAAACATATGCCCAGCACAGGCTCCCCTCTATCACCTTTACGTGTGGAGCGAGCAAAAGGTCGGCACTGTTCAGGAGCTCTACTAGCTCCAAAGCCTTGTCGCAGAACTTCTTGCCCATCACCAACACGTTGGCGACCACCTTTCCGGTGTTGGAATTCGGGTAGTACGTGACCGAAGACGCCATCAACAAGAAGCGGGTGGTGACGAAGCCCACCCTCTTGGACACGAGCACGCTGCTCAAGGCGTCCAAGCCCTTCTCGGTTATGACCCTCTTGCCTTTTTGGTCGTGCTTCGAGACCAAGCCCTTCGCCTTGAGGGTCTTGAAGTGGTACCTTATGGTCCTCTCGCTGATGAAGACGCCCCTCTTCTCGAGCTCGCGCTTGATGAGCGCCGGGGATAACGGGTTTCGGGAGGCCAGAGGGCTTGAGTGATCACCTCGCTAGGGCTACGACGTTCACGGTTCATAACGAGGGCAGGTACAGGTATATATGCGCGCGACTCACACCCTTTCAATATAAAAACTTCGCTAACGCGGTGGTCTTCGAAAGTGGTGCCATCGGAGCTACGAGAGAAGTGCGGCGTAGTGGGGATTAGCTCGATATTGAGGGGGAAAGTGGCAGAGCCCCTCTACAAGGCCTTGTACTCTCTCCAGCACAGAGGGCAAGAGGCCGCTGGCATGGCTATGCTGGAGGACGGAGGCATAAGGGTCTACAAAGGGCTCGGGCTAGTGGTCGACGTGCTGACGAACGACGTCTTGTCGAGCTTCAAAGGTCATACGGGCATAGGGCACGTAAGGTACTCGACGACGCCCGGCGTCACGATAGAGGATGCCCAGCCTTTCGCAATTCAGAACCCCAAGTTCTCGTTCGCCCTAGCCTTCAATGGCACGATAACGAACTTCCTCGAGCTGAAGGAGGCGATGTCGAGGAGGGGCGTGGCCTTCACGACCAACACGGACACGGAGGTCCTCGCCAAGCTGCTGGCGAAGAACCTGGTCGAGTGCGGCATGGACTACGTGGAGGCCTTCGAGCTCACCGCCTCCGAGATAGACGGGGCGTGCTCGCTCGTCCTCGTGAACGACGAGGGGGAGCTCTACGCCTATCGAGACCCCCTAGGTTTCAAGCCCTTGTGTGTGGGGAGAGTTAACGACTTAGTGGTCATAGCCTCAGAGACGTGTGCTCTCGACGTGCTGGCGGGCCTAGACGATTGCGAGTACGGGCCCGTGAGCCCGGGCGAGCTCGTGAGGGTGTGTGAGGGCAACATAGAAAGGATGAGGATAGCCTCGTCTCCTCGGAGGGCCAGGTGCATGTTCGAGTACGTCTACTTCGCCAGGCCGGACAGCGTGATCGACGGGATCTCCGTGTACAGAGCTAGGGAGGGGCTGGGGAGGGAGCTGGCCAAAAGGGCCCCCGCTAATGCCGACGTGGTGGTCCCAGTCCCGGACTCCGGCAGGACCGCCGCCCTCGGCTACTCCTTGGAGTCCGGGATGCCGTTCGCCGAGGGGCTCATGAAGAACAGGTACGTGGGGAGGACGTTCATAATGCCGAGCCGGGAGCTTAGAGACGAGATGGTCTCCCTGAAGCTCAACGTCGTCAGGGAGGTGGTCGAGGGCAGGAGGGTCGTCTTGGTCGACGACTCGATAGTGAGGGGAACGACCATGAAGAGGATAGTGAGGCTCCTGAGGAGGGGAGGGGCCAGGGAGGTC
>Ga0209183_1000292_pt1 | contig 22491 bp, 17 predicted proteins | sample LHCtaG_2_FD_184120 | JGI IMG/M metagenome (GOLD analysis project Ga0209183, IMG submission 184120) | Hot spring microbial communities from Little Hot Creek, USA to study Microbial Dark Matter (Phase II) - LHC4sed_replicate (SPAdes)... | ecosystem: Environmental > Aquatic > Thermal springs > Hot... | reverse complement strand
ATAAAGATTTGAGGCCAAGAACTCATTGGCTAGGAAGCAGGCGTAGAAGTATGTTAGTACTATAGCGGTTGGTATGCTGGACGGCGCTGTAAAAGCATAAGCTAGCAGGAGCTTCATCGACCAGTAGGCTAGGCGGTCGAAGACTCTGAAGAGTATGTATGCTCGAGATGCAGGCAACTTAAGCTTCTTGCCTATGGCGACAGCAACCCTCAATGCAAATTCAAGGGCTACTATCGAAGAGTTCAACTCTATCATTGAATTTCTTGAGCTCCTCATAGAAATTAATAAATATTATGATAGAGTTGAATGTCTTCAGCATCTTCCTCACCACCATTGGTTGTCAAGATGGTATTAACAGGCTAAAAAATATTTGTCTAGATCCTTGATTCTGTCAACTTTTACTTAAGGTTTTCTCATTATAAGTTTTTAAGTCTTTAAGTAATGGGCTGGAGAAGCTATTCCTCCAAATATAACACATGAAAGATATTACCTAGTTGACAGGATCCCGCAGCTCCCGTAAATTCATATATTAGACTTATGAAAACAAGAGCTACGCTATTCAAAGAAAATTTTTTAGTGGACCGGGCGGGATTTGAACCCCCGACCTCCCGCATTCCAGAGTATTTTACGCCAGGCGGGGGATCTTCCACTGATCTACCGGCCCAATACTTAAAGATCTTAAAAGCTATATTTAGCTATTTGATCTTTTCTGCTTCTAATAATTGTTTATAGTATTGTATTGTTCTTTTTAATCCTTCCTCCAATAATATTTTTGGACTGTATCCTAACAACTTCTTTATTTTATTTATTGATGGAAGCTCACTTCTAAGAACTAGATGTTTCTTACTCAAGGTTTTAAAGCCTCTTCTATCCTATCATTGTTAATTGTTTCTCAGTATATCTTAATAGTTCTCTAACTTTTTCATAATCTCTAATCATCTGGGGAGATATGCTGGGCTTAACTATTTTTAATGATTCCTCGAAATCTTCTCTAGTAACATATTCTGCCTCGATGTTCTTTCTAAGACAGTTAAAGCTGCTAGGGAAGCAAGAATACTTGCTGTTGAATTAGCTTTACCATCTGGAGAAGTAATACTAGATATAATCATGAAAGCTGAAATCATGGCTAGGAAGCTTAAGGAAGTATTAGAGTTAAAGAAATAGTTTTATCGTCTTCTAACCTTTGAGGATCTCTCTAATGATCTCTAAAACTATTTTTCCTAAAGCTTCTTCATTTACGTCATTTTGTAGTACTCCTTGACCAAGCTTATTCTGTCCTCCAGCTCTACCACCTATTCTAGATGCAATCTTGCTTGCAAGTTCTCCTGCATGTAAACCTAGATTCTGAGCTTCTTCATTACATACTATGAGTATACTTGGTTTCTCCCCGCCATAGACAGCTATAAAACATTTAGGCTGTGGAGGCCTTATCAATTCATCTGAAATTGCGAAGACATATTCTTTATCGTCTTCTCTTTCTCTAGATACGTGTATTCTCAGTTTATTAAACTCTAAAGACTTACCGGATAATTCATTCGCTCTATATTTTGCAGCAATCTTGATGAATGAACGATATCTTTTTCTAAGGTCTCTAAGCTCATTAATTGTTTCCTGCAGCTTTTGTAAGATGTTGGCTGAAGGTGTTTCAAGCATCATTGATGCTTCAGAGATAATCTTCTCGTTTTCCTGAATATATGGTAGAGTTGATGTACCTGCTGTAAAGATTAGTCTCTCAACTCCTTCCTGTATTCTTTCTGTTCTTACTATCTTTATTAAGCCTACATCTTCTGTATTCTCACAATGTATTCCTCCGCATGCTTCTGCATCCCATCCAGGTATCTCTACTACTCTAATAATCGCTGAGGGGACTTCTCCTCCCTGGTATAATGTGAAACCGTAAATTTTTTCAGCTTCATTTCTATTCATCCATTTAATAATAACTGGGATTCTACTCATAACGATGTGGTTAGCTAGGTACTCAATCTTCTCTAAATCTTCTCTAGTTAATCTCTTATGATGGTATATGTCGAGTCTAGCTTTGTCTGGTTCTTTTTCAGCTCCTGCTTGCCAAGCATGTTTCCCTAAGACTCTTCTAGCAGCTCCAAGTATTATATGTGTAGCAGTATGATGCCTCATTAATCTAAGCCTTCTCTCTCTATCTAATTCTCCCTCGATCTCTATTCCTGAAGGTGGTACAAGGCCTTCCACTTTATGTAAGATTACTCCACCACTAAGTAGTATAGCTTCTGTAACTCTTGTTCTATTATCTCCCCATTTAAGGAATCCATTATCTGTACCTTGCCCACCGCCTGTCGGGTAGAACAATGTTTGATCTAGGATAACGTAGTTGTCAACTGTTCCTAAGACCCTAGCTTTAAAATTGAATTCGAGAGGGCGCTCATAGAATAGCTTCTTCGTAGCTGGGTAATTCTTTACCTTCTCTTCAAGAATCTTTATCCAATCTTGTGTTGGCACCTCAACTGCCTTCAGATGCCTCGAAGCTACAAGTTCATAGAAGTTTTCAGGAATACTCATCTTCAGATTCATTTTTTCAGCTATCTGTCTAACGAAGTCTGGTGTTAGACCTTTCTCATCATACATTCTTACCAAGAACTCTGTAGGTACCTCTTCCATTCTTGTCTTCAATTGCTTAGTTTCCCTCTCAACATAAGCTGCTCCACGCTTTATAGTCTCCTTAAACTTGTTTATTTCTGATTCAATTATCTCGATTGTCTCATTTCTTATTTCTTCTAGATGTGGGAAGTCTCTAGCCCAATAAGTTATCTGTAGATCTATTAAGTCAATTAATCTATCCGCTGAGTTAATGAATTCTAATAATCTGTATGCTTTCCTAATGAGTAGCCTGGCTAGATAGCCAACTTTAACATTTGAGGGGACAACTCCCTCGCTAATTATGAAGGTTATAGACTTAGTATAATCTAGTAGAGCGTAGACTCTCTCTAAGGGAACTATTTCTCTCTCGATAACTTCTAGCGGTATCCCAGATCTCTCAGATACGATTCTCCGAGCTTCGCGGATAGTCTGGTTAGCTTTCGGAATTACGAGTGCTGTATATGGGGAATAAGCTTCTAGGAGTTTTCTATCGGGTTTAGGAAGCTCTATTATCTTTTCTAACTTTGGGTATAGTTCTCCGTATATTGCATCAAAGCAGCTTGGCGTCCCCTGGCTAAACCATGCAAACCTTTCTATTCCATAACCTGTATCTACTGTTCTTATTGGTAATTCGATAAGCCCACTATCCAATGTTTTATACTGCATGAACACTAGAGTAGCTAGTTCAAGTCCATATGAGATAGTCTCAAAGCATGGTCCAGCATTTCCTCCACCACTCCATATAGACTCTTTATAGATTATCTCATCTTCAGGTATGCCGAATTCCTCTCTAACAAATTCATGATAGTATCTTACGGTATCTTCTTTCCAGTAGACTTCTCTATCAGGGTAGTTAAAAGCATGTGCTCCACCCATCTCGAATATTGTTAAATGTCTACCAAAGGTTAATCCAACCTTGTCTACATCAACCAGCCTTATACACGGCTGGCTAATAACTAGAGGGTTTGCAGGGGGCGGAGCTATGCCAGAGGTAACAAATGGCTGGAAATCTACAATGCTTGCATCAGTTAAGAACATGTCTGTTCTCCATCTCGCCACGACTGGATAAGGCTTGATAATTTTATGGTCTCTCTTCTCAAAGAATCTTAGGAAAGTCTCCCTAGAGCCTCTAACATCTAGTTTCTTCTTTGCTATGTTCTTACCGATGAATTTGTATTCCTCGCATGGTGATTCACCGCATACCTCTCTATCAAGATCAACAGTCCAGAAGTATTCCCCACAGATTTTACACTTCTTCCTTACATATCCTCTTTCTCTGAAAAAATCTAATGAGTATGCTTCTGCATTTTGGAGCTTATCGAAGGTAACCAATGTTCCATGAGACAATGTATCTCCCCGCTAAATTCTTTAAATTAGGATACTTTAAATACTTTAAACTCTGTAACTTAGACATCTTATTATCATTCTCTCTAGCTTCTAGTCTATTTTAGCAGTCTCGGGTTTGATTTCTACGCTGTCTACGGTGCGGGAGGTGGTGGGAGAGGCCGAGCCAGCAACTTAATCTTGAGAATGAAGTATAGCGTTACAGCTATAGCAGCAGCTGCTGAAGCAACGATAGCGTATTCTGTGATTCTCCAACCTGATTCGGTAGTAGCAGAGGTTAGAGTAGATACGATAGTTGTGCTCTGCTCTGTAATGGTTGGAGTAACTGTTGATTGTTGAGTTGCTGATGTTTGAGATGTATACATCGTTGTTGATGTCTGTGTAAGTGCTGGGCTAGTAGTTTTTGAAACCACAGTCTCGGTAGTAGTCTCAGCCGTAGTCGTCGTAGTTGTCGTTACTAGAGGTTTCATATATTTCCATATCTCAATACCTTTCTCAACATCATAGATTAACATGTATAGGTAGTTCTTGAAATAATATAATCCAGCACCTGTATGAGATGCATAGCCTCGATCTTCTTTAAATATAATCTCCCAGTCCTCGGAATCTTTAGACTTCCAAGCTTCTACTCCATCTATACTATTAAGGGTTGAGAGATAGAACTGCCCATCTGGGCCTAGAGATATGCCTGCGAAGTGATTGTTAATGTTACCAAATCCTGTTCTCCCGATCTGAGTCCAATTCTTTCCATCGCTAGATCTCCATAACTGGAATGCTCCAACCGTAGGGGTGCTTACGGTAGTAAGATAGAGAACTCCATTGATTTCAGTCAACAGTCCCCAGATGTTTTTGTACTTACCATAGTTGAAACCATTCTCTATGACTTTTTCCCAGTTTTTCCCATCTTCAGATCTAAAAACGTTCAATCCATTTAAGTTGTATGTGACTGCATAGAGACGATCCTTGAAGATTATTAGTGGGTGAACAATGATATTCTCCTTAACTCCAAATCCGTTATCAACCATTTTCTCCCATTTAACCCCATCTTTAGTTCTCCATATTTCTCCTCCATTATCTGGGTTATACGTACTTAGGTAGAGGTAGTCTTTGAATGGTGTAGAATGGAAATATATCCCTATGTTTGAGGGGTCACCCAGCCCCCCTCTTTGACTTCTCTCGAAAGTTTTGCCATCTTCTGATATCCATATCTCAGCTCCATCCTTAATAGACCCAACTTGACCATTCTGCACGGGTACCAAGATCTTATCTTTAAAGAGTACTGGATGAGAAAAGATGCCGATATTGTCTTGATCTCCTAAGCCTTTAGAAATAATCTGGGTAAAACTTACACCATCCTTTGAGATCCATAATTCAGCCCCATCATCCTTATTAAAAGTCCCCGCATATAGATTGCCTTTTAAAACAAATAATAGTATATGAGAATTTCTTGTATTACCTAAACCTTTCCCTTCTATCATTTCCCAATGAGCGAAGTCTTGGGTCCTCCATATCTCAGCTACACCCCTTTTATTGTATACGCTTGCATAGAGATATCCATCATATTCTACAAAATTGTTTATCCCGATCTGGTTTGTATCGTTGAAGCCTCCTGAAATGATACGTACCCACCCCTGTGTAAGACCTTGCTGGCTACGGAAAGAGTCCCCAAAAACTGGGACTAAGCTAATCTCAAAGAACCCTAAAAGCAGAATAACCAACATCAGGACTTGTGGACTCTTTTTTATAGTCTTCTTCATGAATTTATTTTCCCAATCTTTGATATAAGTATTCTGAAAAATCTATGTAGCGATAATACTTTGGCTACAACGCAAAAATGGATGGATCAAGAAGATAACGAGTTAATCTTCGGGTTGCCAGTAAGTTATCTAGTTATCCGAATAGTGCGCTTAATCCAGCTAATGCTTCCTCTTCCTCTTTCTTTTCTTCTTTCTTCTTCTCTTCAGCAGGCTTAGCCTCAACTACTGCAGGTGCTGGTGGAGCTGTAGTTACAGCCATAGGCATAGCTGTTGCTGATTTTAATACTTCATCAATATTTACTTCAGAGATGGCTGCAACAAGAGATTTAACTCTAACTTCATCTGGGGTTATGCCAGCCGCCGTTAACACCTTCTTTAGATTTTCCTCATTTATCTGTTTTCCCGCTTTATGAAGTAGAAGAGCAGCATAAACATACTCCATTATTATCGTATAGAGTTTATTTTTTCCTATTTTTAAGTATTATCGTTATCCAGTGGAACCTGTCAACCAGGTAATACTCTTCGATTTTTTACTTAAATTGTAGTTTAAATACGGAGGCTCAAAGAGAAAAGCTTAAGTAAAAGTTGACAGGCTCATCCACTGAAAAAAGATAAAAGAATAGATAAAGAGTTCTCAAATGTCAGATCACATCCTAATCCCTACGAACGCTCAATCTTTTGTAAGTCATCAATATTAATATGTATTTACGGGCTATTAAGGGCTGGTAATATTATGGAGAAAGTTGGTTATAGGGCTGAGGAAGATGTACTAGGTGTAGTGGAGATCCCTATAAATGTTTATTATGGAATCAGTACTGCCCGTGCTATTCAAAACTTCCAAATCTCAGGGTTATGTTTCCCGAGGATCTTCATTAAAGCTCTAGGATTGATAAAATATGCCGCTGCGAAGGTGAACATGGAGTTAGGTCTGCTTGAAAGAGAGAAAGCTGAAGCGATAATGAAAGCATCCATGGAGGTAGCTGAGGGTAGATTTGATGTACATTTCCCAGTAGATGTTTTCCAGACTGGCTCTGGAACTTCTACAAACATGAATGCTAATGAAGTTATTGCAAATAGAGCAATAGAAATACTTGGAGGTAAAATAGGCGACAAGAAACTAATACATCCGAACGACCATGTAAACATGTGTCAGTCGACGAACGATGTCTTTCCAACTGCGATAAATATATCAGTCGCAGACTCCATCATCGACCATCTTCTACCTAGTCTCGAGATTCTTAAGAATACGTTAGAATCCAAGGTTAGAGAATTTGAAGACATTGTTAAATGTGGTAGGACTCATCTACAAGATGCTGTTCCTATAACTCTTGGACAAGAATTTAGTGGATACTTATCAGCCATAAACCATGGAATTGAAAGAATAAAGAAGAATCTAGATGAGTTGTTAGAACTACCGATCGGTGGAACAGCTGTGGGGACTGGATTGAATGCTCATCCAGATTTCGGCAGGCTAGTTGTAGATGAGCTAGCTAGATTGACTGGAATACCGTTTAGAGTAGCTAAAAATAAATTTGAAGCTTTACAGTTAAGAGATTCATGCGTATCTATTAGTGGGGTGCTCAAGACTATTGCTGGAAGCATCATAAAATTATGTAATGATCTTAGACTTTTAAGTTCTGGACCTAACACTGGTTTAGGCGAGATAGAGATCCCCGCTGTCCAAGCTGGTTCATCGATCATGCCTGGAAAAGTAAACCCAGTAATTCTTGAAAGTACTATGCTTGCATGCGTGAAAGTCATAGGGAACGACTTATCGATCACATTAGCTAATCAATTAGGAGAATTAGAGCTAAACATGGGTATGCCTTTAATAGCCTACGACCTACTTCAATCTATACAGATATTAGCGAACTCTTCTAGAAATCTAGCTATTAAATGTATTAATGGAATAACCCCAGATATTGAAAAATGTAGATATTATGCTGAAGTCAGCCCATCTCTAATAACTGTTATATCACCATTAGTAGGATATGATGCAGCTGCAAAAATAGCTAGAAAAGTAGTTGGAGAGAAGAAAACCGTTAGAGAAGCATTAATTGAGGAAGGATTCACTAAAAGAGAAGTAGATGAGATTCTAGATCTTAAAAGATTAACGATGGGGGGAATATTAAGAAAAAGATAAAATTCTAGATGATGATATCTGTTGAAAAGGTGTAGGATAACTGCTAGAAAAGAAGCTTATGTTTAAAGTATTCATAACCCTCGGAATCATATCACTACTTGGAGATATAACCTATGAAGGTGCTAGATCTGTCTCAGGAGCATACCTGAATTTTCTAGCTGCACCAGCCATAGCCGCTGGACTGCTGGCGGTCGGAGAAGTCTTGAGCTATCTGATGAGGCTGCTGGGCGGCGTCTTAGCTCAGAAAACTACTTCACCAAGAAAATTCTGGGGCTTAATCTACGTCGGCTACTCTGTTAACTTAGCTATACCCTTACTTGCATTAACTAACCAATGGTTTATTGCTTTAATTCTATACTTCATCGAGAGGATGGGTAAAGGGTTAAGAGCACCTGTGAGAGATGTAATCCTTTCAGAAGTATCAGAAGGCATCGGGAAAGGAAAAGGATTCGGTATCCATGAAGTAATAGACCAACTCGGAGCTATTGGTGGACCCTCAATTCTAGGTTTCTTGCTGGCACATCATCAAGATGAGCTTGAAATAGGGTTCAAGACAGGGTTTTCCATACTTGGAATACCTGCAATACTTTCTATGATCGCTATCTCATATGCTTACGTTAATTATCCGAATCCTCGGAGTATAAGTTTAGAGAAAACAAGTATAACAACTAGGAAGTTAGGGAGAAACTATTGGATCTACCTCGCAGGCTCAACTACAGCTGTTACGGGGCTACTTTACTGGGGCTTCATATCATACTATCTTCAAGACTTAGCAAAGATAAGCATAATCCATCCAAGCGAAGTCGCATTTCTTTATCTTATAGCTATGGCTTCTGATGCAGTTATAGCCTTCCCAATAGGATTATTATACGATAAGTATAGAAGCTTCTCATTATTGCTTACACCTATTACAGCCATCTTTATTCCACTATCTTTGTTCGTAAATATTGAAAGAGCCTCTCTATATCTTGCCGCTATTCTATGGGGTCTATCGATGGGTGGTGTTGAAACAGTTATGAGAGCATCAGTCGCAGACATCGTAGATTATTCCTCAAGACCAATAGCATACGGGATATTCTCAACTGCTATTGGTTTCTCTATCTTGATTAACGGTGTAGTCAATTCTCTCCTCTATCAGATAATGAAGCTTGACTGGATAATACTGGTGACCTTAATTCTTGAAGTCCATACAATAATCATTTATGGAGTATTAATTAAACTTGAAAAAGATAAAAGATAAGCCTAGAGAGAGATCATTATCAGCTGGCTTATTATATGGGATATAAAGTAGACTAAGAGTACCACGATTGCAGCTGTTGTTCCGCTAAGCCTTCTACCATAGGCTGTTAAAGCTATCAGGAAAGGAAGACTTAGAGATTGAGCTATAATCATGTAAAGGTCTTTTATCTGATAATAGCCTGGTTTTCCAGGCTCAGGAAGTAGATGAAGGTTAAAGAATTTATCTAAAGCTAGGAGACCTGGATAGAAAATGATTGGAAGAATAGCGATAATGAGTGAGAGGAAGAATTTCAATTCCTCATTTAGAGAACTTAAACCGATACCCTTGGTGCTCTCCATAATCTTTGTGGCTTCTTTTAGATGGAATAATCGCCCAGAGATTAGTATTGAGATAAATGTGAGAAGCAGATACATTACTACGAGGTTTCCAAGATACTTGCCTACAATCTCAAATATGTTTGTAGATGATTCATAAATATGTAAGATGAAAGGTGAAGTCCTAGTATAGACTAGTAAAAGTATGCTCACCATTATTGAGAGTGAGGAAGTTATAGCTCTCAGTCCACTGCTTTCATATAGTGGAGAGAATAGCCAGATGGGAAAGAATATGCTGGAAACCAACTTCATAAATCTACTTGGAGGCTTCGGTCTCAACAAATCCAGAGACAGGACGCCGCCTTCTTTCAAAACCTTGTATACTTTTTCACCTTCTTCTGTTAAAGTATAATTTCTATCTTCATCTTGTCTAACAAAATCTTTGAGCTGTCTAAGATTATAATATAGCGACCCCGTGCTTATCTTAAGCATATCTCTTAAAGTTGTTGCACTGATCTTTCCTGCATCTCCGATGGTCAATATAATCCTTCTCCTAGTCTTATGTCTTAGAAGCCAGACAAGCTCATCTTCACTACTTGAATCTATAGAACCTGGAGGCAAAGCATTCACTCTCTGAACAGTAGAATATTTGGTAAATTTTAAACTTGACTATATCAGTAAGGATAAGCTTTGATAATATTACTTAGCTTAAATATATCTTTTCCAATATTTTATCTGAGGGAAGAGGTATACAAAAAAGATGAGCTGGATCGAAGATAGTGTAGTGTTTAGAGGAGCAATAAGGAGAAGTGGAAACAGCTTAGTTATCACTATCCCCTCAGAATTGTCTCAGAGGCTCCTCCTGAGAGAAGGTCAGGAATTCATAATATATGGTATAGGGAGAAAGAGACCAGAATTTGAAGGTGGCTTACAAGTTTATCTAGGGTATTTTATAATTCATGAGAAAGTACTCGTTTCAAGGTTTAAGATAGAGTTATCTAGTGGAGGATTTGAGAAATTCAGCAAAATTATTAAAGAAGTTCAGGAAACCTATTCTATAACAGATATTAGATATAAGCAAAGCAATTCTTCCATAGTAGAGACTGAGCTATATTTCGGAGCATTAACCGATAGAGGAGTTACTAGACCTAAGACTCGAGAAGAAATAGAAGAAATAGTTTCATCTATAGAGTTTAAGCTTAGGCTTGAAGGATTCAAAATATTAGAAAAAGAAATTCTAGAAAAGATTATTGAAAGGAAGAATGTAGATCCAGCCACGATCTCTAAAGCACCCTACAAGATCAGTGAGAATGTTAGATGGCGATGGGAGATATAGTTTTATCATGGTTCTAGGCTAAAGCTTCCAAGATAATCCTAATCTTCCCACGACGGCGCACATCTTCTTACAGATGCTTAAATATCGTATGGTTTAGGATTCCTACAATTTCAGATCAGAAACCTGTAAAGCTTATACCAGAAATCCTATTCTAAACAAGCTTAAATAGTTTAGAGAATAGTTCTAGTACTAAGAGGGATCATCCATAGTTATGAAGCTAATCGCAGACCTCCATCTTCATAGTAAGTATTCTGGGGCCACATCTCAGAGAATGAATATTATAGAGCTTGTAGATTTTGCGAAGATAAAAGGATTAAACATTCTAGGTACGGGAGATGCTCTTCATCCTAAATGGATAAGAGAACTTAAAAACGAGCTAGAGTATACTGGAGATGGACTTTACGTTTCTAGAAAAGATGAAAAAACATATTTTATCACACAAGTAGAGGTTGCAACTATACATCAGTTTAATGGCAAGTCTAGAAGAATACATCATGTAATCCTTATGCCTAGCCTAGAAGTTGCCATACAGCTCTCTGAAGCTTTAAGAAAGTATGGGGAGATAGAATCTGATGGTAGACCCATCCTTAGCATAAACCCTGCAGAAATGGTTGAGATCATAATGGAGATAGATAAGCTAAACATAGTTTTTCCCGCTCATGCTTGGACGCCATGGTGGAGTATGCTTGGAGCATTCAGCGGAGTAGACCATATTAGAGAATGCTATCAAGACATGGTGAAAAACATTTACGCTGTTGAGACGGGTTTAAGCAGTGATCCTCCAATGAACTGGAGAGTGAGCTGGCTAGACAACTATACTCTTGTAAGCTTCAGCGATTCACACAGCCCATATCCATATAGGCTTGGAAGAGAAGCAGTAGTATTTAATCTATCGAAGCCAAGCTACAAAGAAATACTTGAAGCATTGAAGAATAAGGATCCATCTAAGATATTAATGAGTATTGAAGTCCCGCCAGAATATGGGAAATATCATTGGAGCGGTCATAGGAATTGCGGCTTCGGTCCAATAGAACCTGAGGAAGCAAAGAGACTAAATTATAGGTGTCCTGTATGTGGAAGAAAACTTACGAAAGGAGTTGATGATCGTGTAGAAGAGCTTGCAGATAGAGCTAGAGGGTACATCCCCGAAAAGAAGATAAACTACATACACTTAATACCTCTACAAGAATTGATCGCCTTAAGCATGGGGATTGAGGTAGATAACGAATCCAAACTTAATAGTGTTAAGATATGGAGTGAGTATGAAAAATTGATTAACACATTTGGAAATGAATTCAAAATACTTTTAGAAGTTAAAGAAGAAGAAATGGAGAGAGTATGTGGGAGGAAGCTTGCAGAACTAATATCTTTCATGAGACAGGGTAAACTTAGGTTCATCCCGGGATACGATGGTGTATACGGAAAGCTTTTAGTAGACTATAAACAGCAGGAAAAACCAGCAGGCATTAGAAAGCTCGAAGATTATTTTTAGATCTAACTTAGACACCTTAGCATTTAGTTACCTAGTCTGTCCGCCATTACAATACTATACAGTTAATCAATATCAGCATCAGAAAATCCATTATAGGATAATGAAGAATTAGCGGCGTATCAATGTAAAAAAGTTAAAAAAATATATCTAGGTAGCCCCGGGCGGGATTTGAACCCGCGACCTGCGGCTTTCCTGCAAACCTAACAAGGTTTTCCTCGAGTTGATACAAGGCCGCCGCTCTACCCGCTGAGCTACCGGGGCTCAACACTACAATATTGAAACTAAACATTCTCCTTTTTATGTTTAATTTTCTCGGCTGGTCAATAACCGGAGGAAAGAGACTACCCTGAAAGACTGAAAACAAAGTAAACTCAATCTATGAACTAAGTTATAAAGATACCAAAATCTAATAACTACTATACATTTATACATTAAGAGGACAATGGATGGAGGTGGGGCCGTGGTCTAGCTTGGCTATGACACGCGGCTCGGGCCCGCGAGATCCTGGGTTCAAATCCCAGCGGCCCCACATAACAGATCTGAAAAAACCTTCCTAACCTGATGTGTTTAATGAATGAATCATTCGTCAAACATCTTCATGGATGTTTAGACTTATTTCAATGGGCCCGAGGGGACTTGAACCCCTGTCCTCCGGCTTTCTACGAGTCTTCACCGCAGGCCGGCGCCATATCCATTCTAGGCCACGGGCCCGTTTCCATGTAATGTTAAGGTTTTCCTGATTCTTCTATTTTACCTAGTCTATTTAAAGAGTGGATGGCCAAGCTGATTTCTTAAATTCTATCTTCAAGTTAATAGTGTTTTACATGTTATTTCCCTCTTCAAGTAGCGATCTCTATCTTTATATGGTGGGGCATCGTATCTTGAGAAGGGTTTTGTGGGTTATTGCCCGGAAGTAAAAGCTCCTTTAAAATTATGGAGGTTAGCTGAAGATAGAAGTAGTAGATTAATCTTGGCATTAGATCTCCTTGACGGATCTCCCCTCAAATGGAAGTTTAGAAGTCTTCTCGATAGATGCTTCAGACTGCTTGATAACTTAAGAGAATTCATCGTAGGCGTTAAGATAGGTTTTCCGCTACTATTATCAATCGGTGTTAATGGAGTAAGAGAGGTAATAGCAGATTTTAAGGGAGAATTCTACTTTTTATCAGATTTTAAGATAGGAGACATACCAGAAGTAGCTACATATACTATTAGTTCTCTACAAGAACTAGGATTTGATGGCGCAACTATACACCTATTCCAGGGAGGTTTGGCAAGGATGACCAGTGACTCTATTGATTTATTTGGAGTATTAATGATGAGCCACCCTGAAGCAACGCTCTTCGAGAAGAACTTTAATGAATTGATTAATGAAGCATTAAAAGCCAGAGTAGACGGTGTAATTGTTGGAGCAACCAAGAAAGAATACATATTGGAAGTTAGAAAAAAGTTACCTCAAAAAACTATCATGTGCCCCGGTATAATAACTCAAGGTGCTGAACCTAGTCAAGCCTTAAGATATGGTGGAGATTTTGAAATAGTTGGAAGAGCAATTACAGCATCCGCTGACCCTATCTTATCTGCTAGAAAAATTCTGGAGGTTGAGAGAGGTGTACTCCAAAGATAGATTAGCCGAGATCCTAATATCTACTAACTGTGTAAAATTCGGAGAATTCATTCTTAGCTCAGGAGCTAAGAGCAACGTCTATGTTGACATGAGGAAGATAATCTCTCATCCAGCTGAATTCATGGAGTTAGTTAGGATTTACGTGAGGATGGTGAGCAATTTAAAGTTTGATATTCTAGCAGGTGTGGAATCTGGAGGTATACCATTTGCTACAGCAATTGGAGTAGAGTTAAAGAAGCCAATAGTATATGTTAGGAAAGAATATAAGAATCATGGATTAAAGAAGCTTATTGAAGGAGAATACAAGGAGGGAGATATAGCGTTAGTCATTGATGATGTATCTACAACAGGCAGCTCTATTGCTAGAGCTGTCGAAGTCTTAAAGTCGAACAACTTGATAGTCTACGATGCATTCGTCATAGTTGATAGAGAAGAAGGAGCAAGAGAGAAACTACAACAACTAAATATCAAATTACATTACTTGATAACACTTAAAGAGATTCTCTCTCTGATGTCTCATCGACCCTCCATACCATATACTAAGGAGATTAGGGGAGAACGCCATGAATAATAAATCATCCACGAACAAACCGGTAAACTATGAAGAAAGAAGCATACAGCTACCTCGCCAGATTCAATCAAAATATATTCCTAGTGAAGTATGTAGTATAAGGCAGCTAACTCCATCCATTAAAGAATATACTCTTAAGGTGGAGGAAGAGATTAATCCAAACCCGGGACAATTTGCAATGCTCTGGATACCCAGCATAGGAGAGATACCCCTAAGCTTTGCAGATTATTCTACACATACTGTAAAATTCATTATTTGCAGAGTAGGCCTCGTCACCACCTATATTCATAGGAATATCATTGTTGGCTCAAGAGTGTTCTTAAGAGGTCCCCTTGGTAAAGGTTTCACATTATGCTCGCTGAAGAACTGCCTATTAATAGGAGGAGGATGCGGGCTTGCACCACTCTATTATCTAGGTAGGATGCTGAGTATGAAGAGTTGTAGATTGAAGACTTTATTAGGATTTAAGAATTCTAGCGATGTATTCTATGTTAGTGAATTCAGCGAAATCTCCGATACTTATGTCTCAACCGAAGATGGTGAAGAAGGATTTAAAGGATCCGTAGTAGATATGTTGAAGAACATTCTAAGAGAGGAGACATTCGATATAGTTTATGTATGTGGGAGAGAACAGATGCTGATAAAAGTGGTTAAGGAATGTTTAGCAAGAGGTATGAAGACCGAGGTTTCTCTTGAAAGAATAATTAAATGTGGATTAGGTATCTGTGGGTCATGCTCAGTTGAACCCCTAGGATTGAGAGTTTGTAGAGATGGTCCAGTATTTGACGGCAGACTCTTATTACATCTTGAGAATCTTTTGAAAAATGATAGGGAAGAAATATGTATAAAGAATTAAAAAATCTAAATTATTTTTGTAAGATGGATTTTCCGGAGAATCTTTCAATCGATTTATCGACGTCACTATTAAACCTATCTCTTCGAAATCCCACAATATTAGCTTCAGGAATATTGGGATCGTCTTACAGTTTATTGAAACGTGTAGAGGATGCTGGTGCGGGTGCATTAACTACCAAGACTATTACTAAGAATCCACGTGAAGGTTACGCTAATCCTGTATTCGTAGATCTTGGCTACGGCTATCTAAATGCAATAGGTTTAAGGAATCCTGGAGCAGATAATTTTAGTAAGGAACTCTCCAAAGCAAAGAAAAACATTCAGATACCGATAATAGCTAGTATTGGGGGGAGCACCATAGAAGAATTCATATACGTAGCGGAGAGAATGGTAGAATCAGGTGCTGACGCTCTAGAGATTAACCTTTCCTGCCCTCATGTTGAAGGATATGGTCTAGATGTCGGCTCAGATTTAAAACTAACACAGCAAATAATAAAACAGTTAAAAAGTGTATCTTCAAAGCCGTTGTTTGCGAAGATCTCATTACATCAATCTAGCATAGATGTTCTAGAAAAATATATTGACGCAGGTATTGATGGTATATCAGCTATCAACACTGTGAAAGCTTTAGCAATTAGTATTAAAGCATTATCCCCTGTCCTCTCGAACATTTTCGGAGGATTATCAGGGCCATGTATAAAACCTTTAGCCTTAGCAGTCGTATACGAAATCTATAGAGAATTCCCAGATATACCAATTATCGGAGTTGGAGGAATACAGAGCCCTGAAGATGCAGTTGAGATGATCTTAGCTGGAGCATATGCAGTTGGCATAGGCTCAGCCATAGTTAGAAAAGACCTAGAAATATTTATGGAGATAACGAGAGGGATTGGACAATTTATGCTTGATAACGGATTCAAATCCATAAGAGAACTCATAGGATACATACATAGAAGATAATCGTAGCATAAATTCCAGAACTAGAGATTATGCTTCACAATGATATCTACGTCTAAGTACACTGAGACCGTAAGAAAAAGATTATTATCCCAACTTAATGACTAATTGATAGATGATACGTAAAGATGAGATAACTAGACTCTTAGAGAAGTATTCTAGGAACCAGTTAACGATAGGTATTCTCGGGACGCACTCTGCTTTAGAAGTATGTAGAGGAGCCAAAGATGAAGGTTTTAAAACGGTAGTCGTATGTCAGAAAGGCAGAGAAAAAATCTACTCTAGGTATTTTATCTCTAGGGAGAGATTCGGAAAGAGAGTTGGTATTATCGATGATGTAATAATCTTAGAAAGATTTAGAGATATAGCTAGAGATGAAGTTCAAGAAGAGCTTAGGAGGAAGAATACCATACTGATTCCACATAGAGGACTATCTGTATACGTAGGATATGAAGTAATAGAAAATATGTTGAGAGTACCGATCTTCGGAAATAGATATCTTCTAAAGATTGAAGAAAGAGGAATAGACTTCGACCAATATAAGATGCTGGATAAAGCAGGAATACCCTATCCAAGGATCTATAGAAGTCCTGATGAGATCGATAGGCCTGTAATAGTTAAAGTATCTGAAGCGGCCAGAGAATATGAGAGAGCTTTCTTCATAGTTTCTTCCCCTAAGGAGTTTGAAGAAAAATCAAAAGCTCTCATAGAAAAGAAGCTAGTAACAAGAGAGGCTGTTGAGAAAGCAGTTATTGAGGAATTAATTGTGGGAGCATACTTTAATTTTAACTTCTTCTATTCTCCGCAAGATGGAGAGATCGAGCTGCTTGGAATAGATATGAGGAGGCAGACGAATCTCGACGGATTGTTAAGGCTACCGGCTACTCAGCAGTTAGAAGTATTAAAGTATGTCGAGGTTAGAAATATCGAGATAGGTCATGTAGCTTGTACCATTAGAGAATCTCTACTTGAAAGAGCATTTGAATTAGCTGAGAGATTTGTAAAGATCACTCAAGATACCTACCCACCTGGAGTTATAGGACCGTTTGCTCTTCAGAGTATAGTAGTTCCTGGCCCCCCTCACGAGGAAATTGTAGTATATGATGTTAGCGTAAGAGTTCCAGGGTCTCCAGGCGTGAAATTTACTCCATACTCTGAGAATCTATGGGGTTTCCCGATAAGTGTTGGTCGAAGGATTGCTATGGAGATTAAAGAAGCATTAAGAGAAGATAGATTAGAGGAGGTTCTTACATGATTAGTAGAAGTGAAGTATTGGGTTCTCTATCACACTACAATGAATCAGATATCAAGATAGGGACACTGTGCTCTCATTCTTCTCTCCAGATATTTCATGGAGCTAGAAGAGAAGGTATACCATCAGTAGGAATAGTGTTGAGGGAGAATAAACCATACTATGAAAGCTTCACTAATGCTCTTCCAGAGATATTCCTAGAGATTCAGGACTATAAAGAAATATTGACTGATAATTTTCAGAAAAAATTGATTTCCGAAAATATAATTATTATTCCACATGGATCATTAGTAGAGTATGTAGGAGCGGACAATCTTCTAGAAAGATTTAGAGTACCCATGTTCGGCAACAGATTAACATTGTATTGGGAAAGTGATAGAAGGAGACAGAGAAGATGGCTGGAGGAGGCTGGAGTAAACTGCCCTACTATCTATGAGAACCCCTCTAATATTGATAAGCCTGTAATCGTTAAACTCCACGGCGCAAAAGGTGGAAGAGGATATTTCAAAGCTTCCAACCCGCAAGAATTCTTTATAAAGTTTAACGAGCTGAGAATGAAGAAACTCGTAACCAGCTTAGACGACATAATTGTGGAAGAATTCATAGCTGGAGTAAGATATTACCCCCACTTCTTCCTCAGTATTCTTGAAGAGAAGAATCTGCCAGGCTTGGAAGAAGGAAGACTAGAGCTTCTCGGGATAGACCGAAGACTAGAAGTTATAGATGAAATACATAGAGGATTACCCCTAATTATCGAAGATTACCTAGATTATACTGTGACGGGGAACATCGGCGTAGTCGTTAGAGAAAAGTATCTAGTGGATTTACTAAAATATGCTGTTAGAATTGTTTCGTCTGCTAGGAGACTCTTTTACCCAGGTTTAATCGGCCCATTTTGTATAGAAACTATATATAATCCAGCCAGAGGATTGATAATATTCGAAGTTTCGGCCAGAATAGTCGCTGGAACAAATCTGTATCCAGATGGCTCTCCATACTCAACATACTATTATAATGAACCTATGTCCATGGGTAGGAGAATAGCGAAAGAGATAAAGAAAGCACTCAATCTAAATTCTTTACATAAAATAGTTTATTAAAAAGCAAGCAATCAACGACAATTAGATGGGCTGAACCTGCAATTTTATCAAACCATGTAATCTTTTATTATCCGCTTAAGATAAAAGATATATCCTAGTTTTAGATTATCGTCAGAGGGATCTCGTGGTTAAGGTTTTAGAAGATGTAGGGTTCTCTTTCGATGATGTTCTCCTAATACCTAGGAAATCATCTATAGCTTCTAGGAGGGAGATCTATACAAAGTCTAGGTTTACTCAAAGAATCATGATAAATATTCCTATTGTATCTGCAGCAATGGATACTGTTACAGAGTCTGCTATGGCCATAACTCTTGCAAGAGAAGGTGGAATAGGAGTTGTACATCGTTTCATCCCGCCGGAGAGGCAGGCAGAAGAAGTAGCTAAAGTAAAAAGAGCGGATAACGTAATCATTGAGAAGCCTATAACAATAGCTCCAGATAGAACAATCGGAGAAGCGAAAGAGCTTATGAAAACCCTCGGGATAAGTGGCGTACTAGTGGTAGATCCTGAGAATAGACTCCTAGGGATCCTTACAAGAAGAGATGTATTATTCGAAAATGATTCTACACTTGTAAGAAGATGCATGACCCCTAGAGAAAGAATGGTCGTTGCTGAATCAAACATATCTCTAGAAGAAGCTAAGAATATCTTCAAACAATACAAGGTTGAGAAGATACCTATAGTTGACCGAGAGAACAGAGTTAGAGGATTAATAACATGCATTGACCTATTAAAGAGAGAAGCATATCCGGATGCTTCTAGGGATTCTAAAGGTAGATTACTTGTCGCAGCCGCTATAGGTGTAAAAGAGAGAGAAATAGACCGTGCAAAGCTTCTAATAGAGGCTGGAGCTGATGCGATAGTGATAGATGTTGCACATGGGCATACAAGCATGTGTATCGAGACTATAAAGAAGCTTAGGAGAATCTATGGAGATTATGTAGAGATAGTTGCAGGTAATGTTGCTACAGCTGAAGGTGTTGAAGATCTTGCTTCAGCAGGAGCAAACGCGGTAAAAGTAGGTGTAGGACCAGGCTCTGTATGTACTACGAGGATAGTTGCAGGTGTAGGTGTACCACAATTATCCGCTATTCTTGAATGTGCTGATGCAGCTGAGAAGATGGATGTACCGATTATAGCTGATGGAGGCATACGTGAAAGCGGAGACATAGTTAAAGCATTAGCTGCAGGGGCTTCCACTGTCATGATAGGTAGATTACTAGCTGGAACAGACGAGAGTCCTGGAGCAGTAGTAGTTAAGAATGGTAGGAGATACAAGATCTATAGAGGGATGGCCTCAATATATGCCATGCTAGGTAGAGAGGTTAGGTCTAGAGAAGACCTTACAGAAGCATTGATAGATTCTTCTGAATACTCATACTATGCCGAAGGCGTTGAGGCATACATTCCATACACTGGCTCAGCTTCAGAGATGATAAAGAAGCTAGTTGCAGGATTAAGATCTGGGATGAGCTACTTAGGAGCGAGAACCATACCTGAACTAAAACGTAACTCTATATTTATTAGAGTTACACAAGCAGGGATAAGAGAAAGCATGCCTCATGATGTCGAAGTAATATAGATTTAGTGATTAATGTTATGACTGGAGTAGCGATAATCGGATTACAATGGGGAGATGAAGGAAAAGGGAAGATATCATATCTACTATCAAGAAGCGCTGAATATGTTGTAAGATTTCAAGGTGGAGCAAACGCTGGTCATACAGTAGTCTTAGATGATAGAGAGCTTAGATTTAATATGCTTCCCGCTGGCTCAGCTTCTGGAGCAAAGCCATGTATAGCATCTGGAACAGTTGTAGATTTAAGCGAAGTTGTAGAGGAGATAGAATTACTTAAGAGTATAGGGATCAATAATCAGCCTCTCATAAGTAGGAATGCGAGCATAGTATTACCAATACATAAGAAACTAGATAATATGATCGAGGGGATTAGAAGTAGAGAAGCTATAGGTACTACGAGGAGAGGCATTGGACCAGCATACTCAGATAAAGCTCTAAGAATAAGTATAAAGATAGAGGATCTACTAGACTCTGCATCTTTGCAGAGCAAGATAAAAATTATAGAAGATTTACATAGATTACCGGTAGGAGACATTGAGGAGTGGGTTAAGTTAGCTGAGAAGCTCTCGGGAAATATATGCGATTTAGAGATCATATTAAATGATGAATTAGATAGAGGAAAAAAGATTATCTTTGAAGGTGCTCAGGGAACACTACTTGACATTGACCAGGGAACATACCCGTATGTTACATCATCTAATACTACTATAGGAGCAGTATTTACCAGCTGCGGGATTGGGCCTAGAAAGGTCTCAGAGATAATTGGTGTAATGAAGGCATATACTACTAGGGTGGGAGCAGGGGTGTTCCCAACTGAGTTAACAAATGGAGAAGGAGACGTACTCCGGGAGAAGGGAAGAGAGTATGGGACAACCACTGGTAGACCTAGGAGGGTTGGATGGCTCGACATCCCCCTACTAAGATATAGCATAATGATAAATAGTATAGATTGGATTGCATTAACAAAGCTTGACGTCCTAGGTGGTATCAGAAAGATAAAAATATGCTTAGAATATGACGTTGATGGAGAGAGGGTCAAGATAGCTCCTCCAAATGTTAGGACCCTTGAGAAAGCGAAACCTATCTATATACTCCTAGATGGATGGTCTGCTCTAACCAGAGAAGAGTGGAGGGGGATAGCGGTTAAGGGGTGGGATGCACTACCTGAAAATGCGAAAATCTATATTGAGATGCTTGAGGAACTTCTCGGCAGACCTATCAAGCTAGTATCAGTAGGAGCATCAGCTGGAATGGAGGTTGCTAAGTAGTGGAGCCGATAGAAGCAATAACACCTATAGATGGGCGGTACAGGGAGAAGCTTACACATCTAAGTAATTGCTTTTCAGAGTATGCTCTTATGAAAGAAAGAGTTAGAATCGAGATAGAATATTTAATTAAATTCATAGAAGAAGTTGAGCACTCAAAGGTTCCTCTTCTCCCAAGTGATTGGAAGGATTCCCTTAGGAAGATTCATCAAGAATTTTCTCTAAATGATGCTAGGAGGATTAAGGAGATTGAGAATAAAGTAACTCATGACGTTTTCGCGGTAATAAAGTATCTTATGGATAGGTTGGATCCAGATAAGTTACAAATCTTAAAGCCGTATATTCATATAGGTTTAACATCTGAAGATGTAAATAATCTTGCATACTCAATATTATTAAATAGATTTAATCGAGAAGTTCTAGTTCCAGCTCTACTTAAAATTGTAGATAAATTATCTAACATATCTCTCCAAAACATTGATGCTATAATGCTTGCTAGGACACACGGTATGCCTGCTGTTCCTACAACATTTGGGAGGTTCATCGTAAACTATGCCTATAGGGTTGCTAAGATTCTAGAGGAGATAGCTAATACGAAATTTACTGGTAAGCTGGGGGGAGCTGTAGGAGACCATAATGCTTTGAAATTTGTCTACCCAGAAGTCGACTGGTTCTCCTTTAGTAGATCTTTCATTGAATCTCTAGGGCTTACCTATTTCCCAGCTTCCACACAGATCCTACCACATGAACAATTATCAAGCTACCTGATGAAGATAGCAATACTAGACTCTATTCTATCTAACCTATGTAAAGATTTATGGATGCTATCGATGATCGGGTATATCTTTTTCCCACACAGTATCGGCGAAGTACATTCATCAACTATGCCTCATAAATCCAACCCTGTACTCATTGAGAATAGTGAGGGGTCCTTCGACCTTGCATCGGAGATCCTCTCATATATGAGTAGGAGGCTGCTTTCTAACAGGCTTCATAGAGACTTGTCAGACTCTGTAATAAAGAGATTCTATGGGCTGCCTCTATCC
>Ga0209183_1000288_pt1 | contig 22574 bp, 25 predicted proteins | sample LHCtaG_2_FD_184120 | JGI IMG/M metagenome (GOLD analysis project Ga0209183, IMG submission 184120) | Hot spring microbial communities from Little Hot Creek, USA to study Microbial Dark Matter (Phase II) - LHC4sed_replicate (SPAdes)... | ecosystem: Environmental > Aquatic > Thermal springs > Hot... | reverse complement strand
TCATCTCCCTCATAATCTTCTCAATAATAGCTGTTGAATCAGAAAGTCTGATTAGAGCAGTATTCGGACTTCTAGGCTTCATAATCTCCCTAAGCATCATATTCATCCTACTTTACGCTCTCCACGTGGGCTTAATGCTCCTACTAATCTACGCAGGTGGAGCAATAGCTCTACTCATGCTAGTCATAATGATGACCAATAGGAGGGAGGAATGATGAGAGGATACCAAGTCTTCGGGTCACTTACAGCAATACTTTTCGCAGCCCTATTATTCCTCACTCTAGCCAGCAACCCACCCATACACTTGGGATGGAGGAAGACAGTTGAAGAATTAAAACCGCTAGACATTAATGCGATAGGTAGAGCTATCAGCCAATACTTGTGGGAAAACCTCTACATAGCCCTACTAGCATTAGTATTAGTTGCAGTAGCTTTAGCTTTCTCAATAGTTGCACTACTAAGGAGGAGCGATTAAAATGGCTCTACCAATATACTATTATCCAATAATTGCAGGACTAGTATTCACTATAGGGATCTACTGCCTCGCAACAAAGAAGAGCATAATCAAGCAGATAATAGCTATAGAATTAATGGTGAACGCAGCCCACCTAAACTTTATAGCATTCGCTATAACGCCTACTGGGATAGACCCCTACTCCCATAGCTTCGTAATACTCTCACTGGGAGTAGGAGCCGCAATAATCTCAATCGCAATACTACTCGCAGTACAGATCTACAGAACATATGGAGCATTAGATGCAACAATCCTAAGAAGATTAAGAAGATAAAACAAGGAGAACATTAAAGAGCAAAACCCCAGTAAACTCTGAGAAAGCTTCCAGAGATAACTAGTACATAGAATCCTGTAACTAAGAGTCTGAAACATAAACATGAAAAAATTAATTAAGCATATGGATAGAAAGAGTATTTCAGACAGCTGTAATGGAGGGCTCTCAGCAATATAAAGTCTTGGTGATTCATGAGCGGTCAAAAGCTTCCAGAGCACTCGAATAGCAGAAGCTATCTTGAAGACTATGCTGGAGCACCTGCGGCAGCATTAACTTGACCATGTTAGAGGCTATAAGGCTTCTCAATAATCAAGCAGTGGAAATCTCTCAGAAAATTTCTTTAACATGTATTGTGATCTGGGTCTATAGAACTGGATGCGGTATTTCGAGTGGTTTGCTACTACAGTAACTGGACTGGAAGATCTAGCTGCAAAAGAAGTTGAAGAAATAGCCGGGGTCCCTGTACACCCAGATGTTGGGAAAGTCTTCTTTAGAGGTACGATCGAGCACGCAGCAATAATCAATTATTCATCCACCCTCATTAACAGAGTCTACCTACTCCTAGCTAGAGAGAAAGTTGAAACTCTAGAAGACTTATACAGAATTACGAGAAGACTAGACTATACCTGGATTATAGGCCCAAGCCAAGCCTTCGCGGTAAAAGCTGAGAGACAAAACAAAAGATTACCTTTCACAAGCATGGATGCTGCAGCATCCACAGGCCGTGCGATCATTGAAAGCTTTAAAGCATCCACGAACATTAAGCTTAAAGTTGATCTAGACAATCCCGAGATAGAATTCTACTGCCTACTCAGAGACTCAGAAATTCTCCTAGGACTTGATACTACTGGAGAATCTCTCCACAGAAGATACTATAGAGTGTATGCTCATAGAGCTGGGCTGCAGCCTACTATTGCTTCAGCAATGATCAAGATATCTGGATGGGGGAGAAGCGAGAGCTTAATAGACCCCATGTGTGGTGGTGGAACCATACCTATAGAAGCTGCTATAAAATTAAGGAATATCCCCCCGGGATTAATGAAGAGAGGGATAAGATTAGAGAAGCTGAAGTTCATTGACTTAGACATCCTGAAGAAAATAAGGAAGAAGATCGAGGATAGCATTAACCGTGACGTTGTTGCAGATATTACTGGGAGCGATGCTTCCCCCAAGAGTATTGAAGGTGCCAGGAGGAACATAGAAGCTGCAGGTGTAGCTGATACTGTAAAGCTAATGATCAGAGATTGCCTCCAGATGGACAAGTGGCTTACTCGTGAGCCGGACCACATAGTAACCAATCCCCCCTACGGTATAAGAATGAATGTGAGAGATATAGTGGGATTCTATAGGAGATTCATTGAGAGTATTGGGAAAGCTTCTCCAAACTCTAAGCTTACAATTATCGTCTCTAAACCGAAGGCATTCACCAACATCCTAGAAGAGAAAAACTATAGGATAACCTCGTCAAGAGAAGTAATGTATGGCAGATTAAGAGCAACAATAATATCTTCACAGAAGTAACTAGCCTAGAAATAGAATATCCAGGTTGAGAGTGAAAATCTTGAAGCAGGATACCACACAGGGCCCTATCACACCCTTCTAGAGAAGCCCCAGGCAGGAATTAGCGGTAGGAGGTGATCCGGCCGCACGTTCCCGTACGGCCACCTTGTTACGACTTCTCCCCCCTCGCCAGGCCCAGGCTCGACTCAGCCAACGAGACCGAGCCTCGCCCAGACCCAACTCGGGTGGAGCGACGGGCAGTGTGTGCAAGGAGCGGGGACGTATTCACCGCGCGGTTTTAACACGCGGTTACTAGGGATTCCGCGTTCACGAGGGCGAGTTGCAACCCTCGATCCCAACCACGGCGGGGTTTAGGGATTAGCTCCCCCTTTCGGGGTGGCAACCCACTGTCCCCGCCATTGAACGTCGCGTGCGGCCCGGGGGATTCGGGGCATACTGACCTGCCGTAGCCCGCTCCTTCCTCCCCCTTTCGGGGGCAGTCCCCCTAGAGTGCCCAGCGCCTTTCGGCCCGACGGCAACTAGGGGCGCGGGTCTCGTCCGTTGCCTGAATTAACAGGACACCTCACGGCACGCACCGGCGACGGCCATGCACCTCCTCTCGGCTCGTCCGGAAAGGCCTTCAACCTGTCCATCATTCTGCCGTCGCCCCCGGTAAGGTTTCCGGCGTTGACTCCAATTAAGCCGCAACGTCCACCCCTTGTGGTGCTCCCCCGCCAATTCCTTTAAGTTTCAGCCTTGCGGCCGTACTCCCCAGGCGGCGGGCTTAATGGTTTCCCTTCGGCACCGGGTGAGCCCGTAGCCCACCCGACACCTAGCCCGCATCGTTTACAGCTGGGACTACCGGGGTATCTAATCCCGTTTGCTCCCCCAGCTTTCACCCCTCACCGTCGGGCGTGTTCTGGGCGGCCGCCTTCGCCACCGGTGGTCCTCCCAGGATCAGTGGATTTTACCCCTACCCTGGGAATACTGCCGCCCTCTCCCACCCCCAAGCCGGATAGTATCTCCCGCAGCCCACGGGTTAGGCCCGTGGATTTAACGAGAGACACATCCGGCCGGCTACGGGTGCTTTAAGCCCAGTAATAGTCCCCACCACTCGGGGAGCGGGTATTACCGCGGCGGCTGACACCCGTCTTGCCCTCCCCTTATTCGCTGGGCTTTTTAGACCCAGCAAAAGCCACCACGAGGGTGGCACTCGAGGTGACCCCCTCACCCTTTCGGGCATTGGGGAGTTTTCGCGCCTGCTGCGCCCCGTAGGACCTGGATTCTTGTCTCAGAATCCATCTCCGGGCTCCCCCTCTCAGGGCCCGTACCCGTTATAGGCTTGGTAGGCCGTTACCCTACCAACAACCGTGATGGGCCGCAGCCCCATCCTAGGGCTAGTATATAGGCGTCCCTATACACTACTTTCAGGGGCAGGTCCTTCCAGAGCCCGCCCCCTATGGTGGTTTAACCCCAGTTTCCCAGGGGTTATCCACCTCCCTAGGGTAGGTTGGCCACGTGTTACTGAGCCGTCTGCCAGGCCCCCGGAAGCTGGAGACCTTCGACTTGCATGGCTTAGTCTCACCCCGATAGCAGTGGGGTCCGGCAGGATCAACCGGAGTCTATGCCTGGAGAGTAGGCTTCTCTAGAAGGTGGCTTTGTGGGGCCCTGTGTCAGACCCGAGTATGCTTGGGTTCTCAGGTCTCCATTCTGTGACCACGGGAGGAGACCGCCCATTCATCTCCGGGAGTTTTTCTCCCTCTTCATCTTGGGCGGCACCGCCGTCGCGCCGTGGTCTTCCACCATATTACTATTCTATTGGTTTTATAAAAACTTTCTCTCTAAAAATTGAGACTGTTCGGATAGACTTTTTATCCATCTCGATGCTTTATAGATTCTCTGTGCATCGTAGAATTATCCTGGACTAGCAGTCCAGTAAATCATGAGTAAACATTAGAAGACCCATCTATGATAAATGTTGAGCTCATTGACTTATTACTTGCCGTAGTTCTAGCCCAGAGTTCTGCTGCAATACCATTTCGGAGTGGTATGCTGGGTCATGGGTAACCAATCTCTGTGAAGAATTATAACAGATAGTCTGCCTACTATTGTTTTACGCAGTGTGATCGCCAGCGGGTAGGCTGTCACAGATCTATTGCTAAGCTGCTTGTTGAGAGCGCCTCGTTTTCCTCTACAACCTATCATATATGGATCCTCCCTCCTAATACTGTTGCAATAATCATTGCTGCAATGTTATTTCTCATTCTCTATCGAAATTAATTCGATTAAGGCTTGAATACTGGCAGTAGAAAAGAGCTAGACATAATGAGTCGTATCTTGAGGGAGTCAATTTTCCACGTGTTTTACGGCTATCGCATAATTTGCTAATCAAGTTAAGAGAAAGGAGCTTGAGAGTACTTCTCATACTGTCTATTAGCTCTATTATTCTCCAAGGATAAGTGTAGAAGAGCGTGTTTAGAAAGAGAGATGAAGGGGCAGCTAAGCTACGAGCAGAACTCCAACATGTGTTTGTTAATAGACTTCCACTAACATTCATCATTTTAGGTCTAAACGTGGAGTTAATCAATTAGTGATTCTAAAAATAGGGGGTCCTAGGGCTGGCCACCGTCAATCTTCATAGCAAATATTTATAAACCCCTAGTCGTGTTTATATATTGAGCTTAAATAGGGTAGATAAGAATGTCTCTACATTCTAAAACACCTGAACCATCAATAGAGATCCAGAATGTAGTTGCCTCTGTAACGATAAATCAGAGACTAGACCTTGCACAAATACAGAAGACATTCCCCGATGTTGAGTATAAGCCCGCCCAGTTCCCTGGGCTCGTCTTCAGGTTGCAGAAACCGAAAACAGCAACACTGATCTTTTCATCTGGTAAAATGGTATGTACAGGTGCGAAGAGTGAGCAGGAGTCTATAAAAGCAGTGCAGACAGTTATTAAACTATTGAAGAAGGAGGGATTCCTGATTCAGCAGGAGCCGCAGATAGAGATCCAGAACATAGTTGCATCAATAGACCTGCATGGAACCATCAACTTAGAACAAGCAGCAAACAAGCTGGAAAATACGATGTATGAGCCGGAACAATTCCCAGGCTTAATCTTTAGAATGATGGAACCTAAAGTAGTTATCTTAATGTTTGCAAGCGGAAAACTTGTCTGTACTGGAGCAAAAACCGAGAAAGAAGTACATGATGCAGTCCACAAGCTCAAACTACTTCTTGAAGAGAACAATTTAATCACCTATCCTTCTACGAAAAGCTAATATGATAGCCTAACATTATCCCTCCAGTTGTAAGATTCTCTAATGCTTGTCCAGACTCTAAATATGAAAATCCATCTAAACAATTACTCACATATGCAGATGATACCGAGTAATTTTCCTGGATAGACTGCTAAGCAGACCATAAAGGTAGATAGCCTGGTGGGAATACCTATTATTTCCTATTATTTAGGGTCTTTCTTAAAGTAACGCGGCTTCTTCCAACATACAGGGTCTTGGATGAGGGTTAGATAGTTTCTAGGTCTACCTCAACTACCTCAGCACTACTATGAAGTATTAGATTCTTATGATGTTGTATCCGCTTGCTTTTCTCAATCTATTCATTATTGTTAGACCAAGTCCTTTCTCTTCGAATCCTTCAGATACAGCTATATCTATATCTAGTTCATCTATCTGTCTCAATGCTTTGTATAGGTTTCTAGCTACTTCGAATAGATTCTTCCTCGAACCTAGACCTAGGATTTCAACTTCACGATAGTATTGGGTAGTCTCGGAGGAGGCAAGTAATACAACTTTAAATCCACTATCTATCAATCTCTTAACATATCTGAATACTTCTAGACTATATTTCTCGAGGTTGCTGTAATCACTAGATTCGATAACTTGTAGAGGCTTGGAAGGTGCATAGTGTCGATACTTCATACCTGGTGCAATTGCTTCGGAAGCTTCAATCAGCCCTCTAGCAAACTCAGGTATAATTATCTTCTTCTTGATTGTTTTCTCTACTTGTTCTGTTGGGAGCGCTCCAGGTCTAAGAAGTACTGGGGGGTCTCTGGTAATATCGATTATAGTTGATTCCACGCCGTAGAGTGTTTCTCCAGAATCTATGATTACATCTACCTTCCCCGTCATGTCTCTCTTAACGTGCTCCCCACTCGTAGGCGATGGCTTACCAGCAGGATTAGCGCTTGGAGCAGCTATGGGCGTCTCGCTAAGCTCTATCAGCTTTAAAGCTACTGGGTGAGCAGGCATCCTAACGGCTACTGTTTCTAAACCAGCACATACTTCATATGGTACTCTCTCTGATCTATAGAGAATCACTGTTAACGGACCTGGCCAGAATTTTTCAGCCAGTTGGTAAACCTCTTCTTTCACATTATCTGACAATATGTTTAATTGGTTTATGTCTGAGATGTGGACTATGAGGGGGTTATCTAACGGTCTACCTTTAGCTTCAAAGATCTTCCTGACAGCTAAACTATTCATTGCATCCGCGCCGAGACCATACACAGTCTCGGTAGGAAAGATTACTAGTCCGCCGTACTTGATAACTCTAGCCGCTTCTACAAGATAATCTATTCTTGGGTTTAAAGGATCTATTCCAAGGATTCTAGTAGGCTTAACTACGCTCATGCATTCTATAGTCGTAATAGATTACTGCAGGGTTTAAATATAGTGTTTTAGGTCTTCCTACCGTGTGATTACTAGCTTGACGTGAATCCCCCATCTACGACTACTACGGCTCCGGTAACATAGCTTGATAATTCACTTACGAGAAACAGTATAACTCTAGCCACTTCGTCAGGGTGGCCGAATCTTCCCATGGGAAGCCTAGACATAAACTGTACACCTGTCACCATTCTACTGATTTCTAATTTGAGTAGAGTTTTTTCTTTAAGCCTCCTAATACTCTCCGTTTCTATACCTCCAGGGACTACCGCGTTTACCCTAAAACCTATCTTACTATATTCTCTAGCAAGGGCTCTAGTCAATGCTAAGACCCCTATCTTACTGATGTCGTAGTGAACTAGATTTCTAGCAAATGGTAGTATGCTCTCGATGGAGCTAACATTTACAATTATGCCTCCCTTCTTATCTCTAGACCTTACCATATTCTGACACATCCAGAACATTGAGTAAAGATTTACCCTCATAGTATTATCGAGGAAAACATCATCAACATCTATGAAATTCCTGAAAACATAAATGCCAGCATTATTCACCAGTATATCAGGCTCTCTTCCCTTGATTGAACTCCAAAATCTATCTATCTCTTCTTTCCTAGATAGGTCTACTTTGAATAATTCAATTTCTACACCATAACCTAAAGCCTCATCCCTGACTTTAGACAACCCTTCATAATCAATGTCTAGGAGGTAGAGGGAAGCCCCTGCTTCTGCTAATCTTAAAGCTGTTGCTCTACCTATACCTGAAGCCGCTCCTGTAACTATTGCAGTCTTACCTTTTAATGATGTTAGTTCATGTATTCTTGGTAGGTTCATTCTACCATTCATCCATATCTGAATCTTAAAAAGTTTAAGAGAACGTATAATGGCCAAGTCTACAATGTTCCAACAGTTACTTCATTTCCTCTCCTTAAAACGTATTTCTGGTCTTCTCTGAGCTAAGTTTACCTGTCAAGTATTGAAATGAGGTTCCTATCTCCCAATCTCCCCTCTCTACATCCATACATATCGATTATTAAGCGTGGCCCATGCATTTCTACATTTATCCTTGCGGTTCTACCCTACGCAGAAAATATATGCTTTTCATCATGTTGACAGTATCATATTTTAACGTGGCGCTCAGCATGGAATAGAAAAGTATTCCAAGTAAGAATGAAGCTATCCACGACACTACCAGCTTCCTAAGTAATCTTACGTTAATCATGGATACGGAGTTGTTTAGGAAAGCATATCTTTCTAACAAACATCCAGACAATCAACGACCCTGCTGGCCGATGAGCAGTAAAAGCCGCGCGGCGAGTAGGGTTTAAAGTAATGCTCCAGAGAGTGGTGAGACTCTACATCTCTCGCTAGCCAAGCAAGTACTATAGCTCATCGGCCAGTCTCTCCTCCAAATTTGTTTCCGCTTATAGGAAGATACTCATCTTAAAGTATCTACATATACTACATGGTTCGAGTACATGTGGTCTTAGGCTCTCTAAGCACTCTCTGGTGGTCTCCTTGATAGATCCTACCTGAGACCATTTCTCAGAAACCGTTATAGGACATGAGATAATCCTACCATCTGTAAGTATTGTAAACGATTCCGACCCTGAACCACATGGACCTTCATCCACCACTATATACTATAATACTTGTATCTGGAAGGGACTTGAAGATAGAATACCGATATTATGTGAGGCTTGAGGATGGATGCGTTATAGCTGTAGATGTAGAAGTGTTATCGAAAGCTCTAGATGATGTAGGTGTTCCGATGCTGAGGTTATACCGGTATGGGAGCTGTCGTTGAAAATGTATAATTATAACATTTATGGAATATTACTTTAAGACTTCGACTTCTGCCATCTTGTTATTAGGTTTAGTCTTCAATGTTTTCCCGAAGTTCCTGAATTCTCCTTCTATCTCATTTTCATAGTCTGGTCTTGTTACTGCAATTATAGCTGGACCTTTACCTGATACTCCACATGCAAGTATATTCTTCTTCAATACTGCTAACATTGGTCTATAGTCTATGTTTAGAGCAGAGGCTATTATAAACCCATTAATCATCATGGCATCCCATATGAGGCCGTTCAATGCTAATGCAACAGCTCTACTCGATAGAGTTCTAATATTTTTGAAAATATCTACGTTTAATTCTCTAGTATATATCTTCTCCCCGGGTATACTTATCAAAATGCTCAAGTCTTCTTCTATACTCCAGTGTGTAAGTATCTCTCTCTTATAATTATCTGTAATGTTTACACCGCCTATCATGCATGTTACAGCATCATCGTATGCTCCTGTAATAGTTACACCAGCTTCTATGCAGGCATCAACAGCTAAGTTAACAGCCTCTATGAAGTTTAATCCGATACCTAAGAGTTTTGAGACTGCGAGTACAACTGCATCCGAAACTGCGCTTGAACTCTTCAAACCCCTAGCAACAGGTATATTTGAGTATATATCTAAATGTATACCAGCTCTTTCCTCTCCCACGATATCCAATAGCTTATTTACTGTTTTTTCTAGGAGCACAGTATCTTCGATCTTCTCATCTTCTACTCTAACCTCCAAGTCGAGCTCTCTCTTATTACTCTCAAAGAGTTCTGCTTCAACTATCGTTGTTAGGTCTATCCCTAATGCTGCCCCTAAACCAGTTGGGATAGCATTAACAATTGAGACTGCTCCATGTACTACCGCTCTTGTCTTCATTCCCTTCCCCGATTCTTTAATGCCTCTTCTGCAACTCTCCATAAGATATCTCTCGGGGGATGTAGACCTGTCCAGAGCTCAAAAGCCTTGGCAGCCTGCTCGATAAGTGGTTTTAATCCATTTATTGTTTCTGCTCCTGCTTTCTCAGCCTCTTTTAAAAGCCTAGTCTTTAAGGGATTATAAACAAGGTCTAGTACCGTTGAGTTTCCCGGGATGTCGTTAGAAGATAGTGGAGTTTCATCTTGATAAGGCCACATACCCATTGGGGTTGCATTAACTATTATAGATGATGTTCTAGAATATCTTCGTACCTCTGCGAGGCTTATCGACTTCATTTCTAAATCATGCATCTTAAAGAATCTAACTAATGAGGCAGCCTTCCAAATCCTTCTATTAGCGATAACTATTTCTTTTATCCCAAGATTTTTCAGGGCTACTACTGTTGCTCTTGCCGCACCTCCAGCTCCTATAATCAATGCTCTTCCAGCAAGGGTATTACTTGAGTCAAGTAGGGATCTCCTGATACCTTCTACATCGGTATTATATCCTATTAATTCATTATTCTTCAATACGACTGTGTTTACTGCTCTAGTCTCTTTTGCTGTTGAATCAAGTACATCTAGAAGCTTAATAATTGATACTTTGTAGGGTATTGTAACATTAAAGCCTACAACATTTAATGATTTCAATCCTTTAACTGCCCTAGGTAGATGCCTCGACTCGATATCGAATGCTAGATAAACAATATTCAATCCTAGATGTCTAAATGCGGAATTATGTAGTTGGGGAGAGATGGAGTGCTTTACTGGATGACCTATTAAGCAGCAGAGTCTAGTCTCAGAGTCTATCTCCATACCCCTCTGCCCTCAAGCATACTTATTATCTCGATTATTTCGCCAACGGTTGGTTGACCTGGAGCTACTTCTTCTCCTGGGAGACATGTGTATATTATTGGTGAACCCATCAATACTGAAAGTATACGTGATGGTAGACCTTTATCTCCTAACCCAAATGCTATAAGCTTCTCAGGCGGGTAAATCTTGTAGAGTCGGAGTATCCTTAGATTTTCTTCGAAACCATTAACCTTTGTAACTATTTTTGCAATATCACCCAGCTTAAGCATTTCTGAAGTTATCAGACTTAGTTCATCAAGGCTTGGAGTATTATCAAACATATGCCTTGAAATAATCCTAGCACTTTCTCCGTTAAATTTCAGCGAAGAATCTTTTACTGTTTTAAGTTCTAAATCAATATATGTAGGCTTAAGTCTAAGCAATTCTTCCAATAATTTGATTCTTAATTCTTCTTCTCCTCTAAACTCTCCACCTTCCCATTGTGGTCTTACAGTTACAATTACTCTATTACTTAAATCTGATACTAGTCTCGTTAATTTCTCCATAGAAGGACTCTCTAGATAATCTATTCGGAGCTCGACTAGGTCTCCTCCAATATCTAATGCTCTCTTAGCTTTCCATTCTAGTTCATTAATAGTTCTAGCTTTAACACTTACACAGATTTTAGGCTTCATTTCTTATCTTTCAATAATGAATTCATCAACCATTTTTCCAAAATGCCTAGCTTTAAATTCAGAAACATGGACGATAATTTCATCTCCAGGTTTTATCCCAGTAATAGGGATGGGTGAGCCATCTCTTCTTATAAGACTGATTGTTTCAGCATCCTGTAAGATTACCGATCCTTCTACGTCTTCAACCCTGGCCTTGACCAATTTTAGTGGTCTTCTCTCAATTTTAACTCTACCGATTGAGGCTATCCGCGCTTTTCCACTACTTGAAACTATCAATACCCGCATGCCTGACGATAGTTCTGAGAGATATCTAGTTGATCCATCAGGCATCATTACATAGCAGTGTACTGCTCCAGCATTTACTCTAAATGGTCTAGGAGATGTAAATGCTGAGCCTATGTTTTCATTATGTATTAAGAAGAAGAATTGAGCAGTATTACCTACAAGTAACCCTTCTCCTGCATTAAGAATTGTAACTGTATCTACGCATACTCTTTCCCCCATTCCTGCATTCTTGACCTCAATAACCTCCGCATACTCTAATCCTATCATGTCAATTGACCTAATGATTTCGTAAACTATATCTAGATCTTCGACACTATCCACCTTGACTACTACTCCATCGACTCCTTTCTCTAGTACTCCTAGGAGTGTTTCAGCCTCATTAAGGTTTGAAGAATAGGCATATAGTTTAACGTCAGCATCTTGGAGTTGAGCCTCTAGGTTTTCTAGAGGTATAATCTTCCATGAAGGTGTATCTACAAAGACAATTTTAACACCTGTGGATACGGCTTTCAAGACCTTCTCAATATCTCCAGCTTCTTCTACCTTGACTTTCACAGGCTTCAGCTCTCTCTCTCCAAGAACTTCGACCACCCCATTCTCTCTCTCAATGTAAATGTTGAGATAATCTTGCAGATCTTCAGGGATACTACATGAAATCTTACAGTATACATCTTTAATGCCGAGAGATAATGCATGCTCTATTAGTCTTCTATCTGGATGGCTTGGAGAGATTATAATTTGTTTATTCATAATTTCTTCCACCCGCCAATACCTGCAATGCTTCTTCAACGGTTCTACCTTCTATTACTACTGCTCTAAGAGCTCTCGTGATGAGTTCTGGCTCTTTATGTTGAAAGACGTTCCTACCAAATGTTATCCCGAATCCTCCTGCTCTTATAACTGCCTCAGCAAGCTCTAGTACCTGTCTATCATTGTCTAATTTTGGTCCACCTGCTGCAACTACTGGTACTGGGCATCCTTTCACTATGGGCTTTATCTCGTCAGGATTTGGGGAAGGCATGGGTACCTTCACGATGTCTGCTCCTAGTTCAGCGGCTACTCTAGCTACATGAGCAATCACATTTGGGTCATTTGGGTTTTTGATATTCTCCCCTCTAGGATACATCATTGCTATGAGTGGAATCCCCCATTCATCGCATTCATCAGCCATCATGCCTAGCTTGATTAGCATATCTTGTTCATCTTTGTTGCCTATGTTTATGTGGAGAGATATAGCATCTGCTCCAAGTCTTATTGCCTCTCTTATCGTTCCGATTCTAACCTTCCAGTTAGGGTTAACTGATAAATTAGTTGAAGCTGAGAGGTGGACTATGAAGCCTATTGTTAAGGGTGAGGGCAAGCTCTTGAATATTCCTTTATGTGCTAGTACTGCTGTAGCCCCTCCTCTCTCAACTTTCTTGATTGTTTCATAAATATTGTCTATCCCCTTTATTGGACCTACAGTTACTCCATGGTCCATTGGGATGCAGAGCATTCTATTATTGAAAGTTATTCTAGATATTCTGACTTGTTTACCAGAAACCATTTTCCATCACTCCAAGTATCCTTTAACTGTAAGGAGCTCAGCTGTAAGAATAGCTGTACCAGCTGCACCTCTAATCCTATTATGACTTAGAACAAAGTATTTTAGAACTTTTTTAGACTCACCTCTCCTTACTCTTCCAATAACTATACTCATCCCTGGGATTGTTCCAGCATGTACGTCTAGTCTAGGTTGAGGTCTATCTTCTATGTCAGTAACAAGTATAGGCTCTTTTGGAGCAGTTGGGAGGTTAAGTTTCTGCGGCTCACCCTTAAACTTCTTGAATACTTCGATAGCCTCATCTAATTGAACGTCTTTCTCAGTCTCAACATATACTGCTTCTAAATGCCCATCGATCGTTGGGACTCTAGCACATGATGCCTCAACAGGGAATCTCGCATATTCTATACCGCTGCCATTGAATCTTCCTAATATCTTCTTTGCCTCCTCCGAGATTTTCTCTTCCTCTTTCCTTATGTATGGTATTATGTTTCCGAGGATAGAGTAGGATGGCACTCCTGGGAAGCCTGCGCCGGTTATTGCTTGATATGTTGCTACAACTACCTTGCTTACCCCATATTGGTCTAAGATTGGTTTAAGGGAAAGAGCAAGCCCTACAGCTGTACAGTTAGGTGTGGTTACTATAAATCCTTCAGTTCTCTTCTTTTGGATGCTTATTAGTTCAAGGTGTTCCGGGTTTACTTCAGGTATCATTAACGGTACGTCAGGCTCCATTCTATGTGCTGATGCTTCACTAACAACTGGGAAGCCATGCTCAATGAATCTAGGCTCAATCTCTCTTGCAGCATCCGAAGGTAGCGATGAGAAAACCAAGTCAACATCAAACTTCCTTGGATCTGGGTCTACGACTTCAATATCTTCAACTTGTTTAGGAACATTTCTTAGGATTTTCACCGCCTCACCATACTTCTTTCCTACACTCTTCTTCCCAGATAATGTTGATATCTTAAACCATGGATGGTTTATCAACAAATCGATGTATTCTACTCCAACCATCCCTGTTGCTCCCAGAATACCTATTTTTATAGTCTTCATGCTGTCACTTCCTTCTTTAACTCATCTATCAGCATCTTCTTTGCTCTATCGATATCTCTACTAGATAGTATTAATCTAATAGATGAGCTTATAGTTAGTAGACCGTAGACGTTTATCCCAGATTCTGCTAGAGGTTTAGTAACTCTATAGATTACTCCAGGGCTCGTCTCGAGCATTCTCCCGGATATTACTAGCATTGATAGGTCTTGATAGAAGCTGATTGCTTTACCTATATTATTTGATACTAAAGCTGAGTGTATATCAGCTATGATCCCGTCTTTCTCTTCAATGTATAGGACTATGGAATGTTCCTCGCTGGTCACCGCTATAATGGTTAGACCTTTCTCTTTTAGCTTGCTTATTAATTTCTCGAAAGCTGCAGCTCCATCAAGTTGATCTCCAACAATTGTAGTCATAGTTATCTTAATGGGTGGTGAATATACTTCTATCTCTGGCTCATAGCCTTTGATTATCGTTCCACCGTTACTTAATAGTTCTTTTAAACTGGCGATTCTAAGTCTTAGATTTTTACCTAGGTATCTAAGTGCCTTCGTATGGATTACTTTCGAGCCCCCTCTTACTAGAGCTTGAACTTCCTTGAAGTCTAGCTCACTCAGTATCTTCGCATCTTCAACTAGGTCTGGATCAACCGAGAATATTCCAGGAACATCTTTAACTAATACTATTTCTTCAGCATTTAGACAGCTTCCTATTAGAACTGCTGTTGTGTCGCTACCTCCTCTACCTAATGTTGTTATCTTTCCCTCACTTGTTATTCCTATGAACCCGCAGATTACAGGTATAACCCCTTCAGATATTAATGGTACGATCTTTTCTTCTATTTTCTTCCTCGTTTCTTCATAGATTGGCTCTGCATCAAGATGTTTACTATTTGTTATTATTGGCCACTTATCATCGGATGGGTCGATGAACAATGCGTTTACTCCATGTTCTCTTAAAGCTAGTGTAAAGAGCCTTACACTGGTTCTCTCACCCATCGCTAGTATCTCATCCATCAATGATGGGTCGGGATTCTTTGATAGATTCTTAACTGTCTCTACTAGTTCATCTGTTACACCCTTTAATGCCGAGACAACCACTATAACTCCGTAGCCGTTATCTATTAGCTTCTTTACCCAGTTTGCAGCATCGGCGATAGCTGAAACATCCTTCAAGACAGATCCGCCCAATTTAACTACTATACTCTTAACCAAATAGAACACACCCCCAATATAGTGAAAACTTGTCTAGGTGCCCCAGCTTACGCCGGGGCAAAATAATAATAGCTCCAGAAGGCGAAGAAGACAATAGTAGTGTTGTTTGAGAGTATCATCTTCTTCAGCCCCTGGAGCTTTGCCTATATTGGGATCAAGGTTCTAATTAAACTTTTCCCGTAATTGACGAACCTGTCAACTAGGTAATACCTTTGGATTTTTTACTTAAATCGTGTAGGAGAAGTTGTTCTTGTTGGGTTGTGGGGTTACTTGATTTTCCAGGGGTAGGGTTGATAGAAGAGAGGAGTAGAAACGCAAGTCCATACAGCCATCCCAAAATTAACCATTTAAGTATGGGAGGGCTCAAAGAGAAAAGCTTAAGTAAAAGTTGACAGGCTCATCTACACCTAGCTTATCTAGCTTATTTAGAACTTTATCGTTCATATCGTTACTTACACACATTATTGCACCAATACTTATGGCAGTTGCATCCCACAAGCCCAGGGCCGGCTTAAGCCCATCGCGTCTAGAATCCTGCTCCCCCAAGCTTTCACTGAAAGCAAACCGAATGAAGAGATCTTAATAGCCCTATTCCTATCATGTGGAATTCCGCAAGTCTTTAAATTAACATTAGAACCAAGTGATCCATCAATTCCATGTCAAAAGCACGCTGAGGCCGTGTCTTTCTAAGTTCCAAAAGTCAACTCCAAAAACTTCAATATTCCTAAGGTGATTAGAATAGTGCCGGAGAGAATGGATGGGATTCTTCTGCTCAGAGCCTTTATCCAGCTGCTTAGGAGAACTGCAAGTAATATTAGGATCGTGTTTGTCAGGATGACGGCTATTATTATCCACAGGATGGGGATTCCTAGGAATGGATAGCTAATCCCTATAGCTCCCTCATCGATGCTCCCCAAGAATCCCATTGCCGATAATGCCCAGAAACATGAAATCCTCTCCATAACCCATTTAGGCTGCTCATCCTCGAGCGCCTCCCTAATTATCCGCGCCCCAATCGCCGTGAAGACCGCTAAGACGATCCAGGCGCTGAAGGACGCGATCAGCCCATATATCGCTAACCCTATCAGCCAGCCTAGGAGTGGAAGTAACGCTGTTGATATCGAGAATGCGGCAGCCATTTTACCCGCATTAACCATCAACCCTCTAAAAGTTCCAACAGGCATTAGTAGGCTCAGAGCGAGGGCGAGGCTAAAATCATCCAAGGACAGTCCCAGCGACAGCAGAATGAGAGTCAAAAGATCAGGAGAATTCACAGCTGTGGTCTTACTAGCATCGGATATAGCGTTTTATTAAGATATTTCTAAAACCTCCCGTTAGGCGTTCTATGTATTATCAGGGAAGCCAACTATCAGAAGCTATGGAGGCTGGAGTGGTAAACCGATTAGTTTATATTTTGGTTTACTAATCAGAATACTTGTGAGCGAGGTAATAAGCTTCAAGGTTTCCAAAGAGATTAAGGAGAAGTATGAGAAGCTGAAGGATGTTATTGATTGGCCGGCGGAGTTAAGAGCCTTTGTTGAGGAGAGGATTCGGAAAGCCGAGAGGTCGCTTGTCATACGCAGGATACTGGAGAAGAAGCCTCGAGAAATTCTTCCAAGGGGTTCTGTTGTGGCGGCTATAAGGGAGGATAGAGAGGGTGATTGATGCATCGGTTATAGCGAGGCTGATAATGCGTGAGGAGAATTATGTTGAGGCGGCTAGGGAGATAGAGGCCGATGGTGAGACACTCGATCTAGCAATACTTGAGGTGGCAAATGTGATTCTGAAGTATCATAGGAGCGGGATTCTCTCCGCTGAGGAGGCTCGGGAGAGATTTGAAGAGCTCAGGGAGCTCTCAAAAACGCTCAGAATCCTCGATTTCAAGAAATTCTTGGAACAGGCATTCGAGCTCGCGACAGCGACCAACCTGACGATTTATGACTCCCTTTACATAGCCGCTTCAAGTAAGCTGGTGACGTCGGACATCAAGCAGGCCGAAGCCGCCAAGCAGCATGGGAGAAAAGTTGTCCTAGTTTAGAGGAATTTCAACATCCTCTGAGGCCCTCCACTTCTAATCTCCCTCCCTATAACATCGGGGATCATCCCATTGAGGATCAAATACCTTATGTAGACCTTCTGATACCGCTCTAAAAACCTCTTGAGGTGGGCTTTTTCCTTTGTCAAGATGACGTGGCTCGTATTCGGTTCCCGCCTAAAATAGAGTGTCAGCCTAGAACGCGGGATTTGCCTCATGCTTCATCAATAGATAAAGTTTTTCCTAGGGTAGGTGGCTGAGTTAACCTCGGTAGCTTGGGTAGCCGAGTTGATGTTGGTTTCGGCTCTCGCCCTAACCGCTTCGCTTGACTGTTACCTTCACCTCAGACACTTCTTCAAGCAACACTCTTGGCGGCATTATGGCTTTGAACTGCTTGCTCTTAGATTTCTTTTGGACTCGCTCACTGAAGAGGCTGTTGCATTTGGAGCGGCAAGCTTCACCCGTCTGGTGATATGTCACACGTTTTGGACAATACCTGTGAACCAGCTCATATTTGCTGGGCATGCTCTGTGATGGCATGATCGTAATTGCCATCATTAGAAGTAAATGGAATGTCCACCTTCGAGAGCGGTGATGAAGGGTTGCGGCTGATTTAATAGGTCCGATCTTTCAGGCGTAAATGCGTAAATCCTATGATGCTTCATATGATCTTCGCATCTTATTCGACAATTCTCATCGAATCCGACTCATACAGTAGAAAAATATTACAAGACAAGTTGCTTTAAACAGTTTTTCGTATCCGCTAACTAAGCAATCTCCTCCGCTATACGAGGTTCGAAAACACGCCAAGCTCTTCAGCCTTCTCTGCCTGCTCCTTATCTGAAGTTATTAGCTCTGACTTTAGTTTCCTCGCAAGTACTATGTAAATTACATCGTAGATTGGTAGAGAGATGTTAGTTGAGAGTTTCAATGCCTCCACCAGTAAGGGTTCCTGCGGATAAATTCTAACAATCCTCCTCGTTAGAATGGTGTTCATCAGCTTTGTTGCTAGGCTTTCATCTAGCTCCTTTCTCATAACTCGTTTCCACAAGGCATTACAGAGCTCTTTCAGCGCGAGATCAACGGTAATGCAGCCAGCTGAAATAAATTCTTCTATCCTCCTCCAGCCAGGCTCCTTAACAATATATTTAACAAGGGCTGAAGAATCAATGACTTTCACGGTCTTCCCTCACGCTCCTAATGGAGAAGCCCTCTTCGGCTGGGGGGACTTCTTCTAGGAGTTTAGAAAGCTCCTTAACCGCTTCCTGAAGCTCGATCTTCCAAGCAAGCTCCTCAAGATATGTCTTTACCTCTTTTGATATGTTTATGCCGGCACGCTCTAATGTCTTTTTAACCTTATCATCTATTCTGATGCTTACGACTGTCATACGTAATGTAAACAAAACGTCGTATTTATGGATTACGATTATTTACGCCTCATATAGTCTCTCAAACCTCCATCCACGTGTTATCGATGACAGCGTCCGGTAGGCTCGACTCCATCGCACCTTTGTCGTCTTCGTAGCGGTTGCGGCGGCTTTATCCACCTTTACATGATCTTCTTCGCGCCTCTTCCTTCACATTAGCAGAGATGTGTAACACTATCTTGGGGGAGAATATGTGGAAATTTGTATCAAGGAGTTCAGGCTTAAACGCTCGGATAAACTAAAAATCCTGAAGATCAAGCTAGAAAATACCACATCCATGGTAAAAAGAGCCAAAGGAGATCTAGAACACACCTAACAAACCCTAAACTACATAATAGAAGACTCAGGAAACTCATAAACAGATATGACAAAACCAAGAAGCCGCACCTGTAACAAAGATTAAGGAGGCTGAGAAGGTTTGAACAAATATCGGATCGGCCCTTGGCTTAGAAGGCTTGGTGGATGGCCAAAGATGATGAAACTCTCTAGGGATATGTTGTGAAGTATGTTCCCACTTTCGGTTGGGTCCTCTTGGCTTAAATAGGCTACTCAGCCACGGCTCGGTAGATGGGGAGAACTGCGCCGACCTATCGGCAGAGGCTGGAGGCTGAGCTCGATCGCTGGAAGGGCTTTCGAAGGGCGCTACTAAGGGATGAGCGGAGGCGTTCGACAGCCTTGTAGGCCATGTCCAACGCTCCGGGGAGGGCCTCTGCTCAGGGCCTTTTGGCGGTTCCGGCTGCGGGAGACCCCTGTTCACGGGCCTTCGGCCGGGCCCACCACGGTATAGGGTGTGTCACCAGAGGCCACCCAGTCTTACCACGAGCGACAACAGTAACAAGATTTGTGAAATTTTTAAATATACCGTCTATTTGGTTTGGATATCTTACCTCATGCATTTCTTGTAGGAGAAGAGAGACAGGAGTAGGAGGGAGTAGACCAAATTCCAGCCCCTCTTATGCATAGGTAATATATCTTTGAGGAGATATATAATCTGAATCTCTATAAGAAGAGTATTATCTTCACAAGAGAAGATGGTCATGTCCAGAATAAGATCCTTATTAAGAATACCTTTTGATTTTAGCCAAAGTCCTAACCTAATAAAAAATGTTCATTCTAAAACGATTATCCTGTCAACCAAGCAATACTCCTCCTTGAGTTTTTATTATTGTTATGGTTATGTTTCTTGTTATTGCTATTGTTTTTGCATAGTCTTCTACTGATTAAATCCTCCATGCATTTATATTGTTGTAGAATCTCTCTGTCCTCTTCTTCAATTATCCGAAGAACCTCTCAACAATATTTCTTAAACCGAATCTCTGATACTGGTACTTCAGCCCAATCCTATCTAGAGCCCACCTATACCATGGACCTCTATCAACTATTCTCAGAGGCTTGTTGAGGCATCTATCCAAGACCATCCTGATGAACTTTAAAGCAACTATCACGCTCCTACTCCATGATGCATAGACTGCCAATATCTCCCCAAAATCTACGTCTACAGCAGACCATACATATACTCTGAGACCATGAAGCTTTACCACGGTCTCATCCAAGGCTACATCCCTCCTAAACCTCCTCTCTACAGAGAATATCCTTGGCTTCTACCTCAGAGATCTGTGTCTCTGAGATCTTCCGGTAGAGGGTCTCAAAGATCTTTACGGCTACACTATGTCGCGGCTCATACATCTTATTCTCGATCTTAGCTATGGTAGATCTATCCACTGGTTTACCTAGAGCTTCTGAAACCATTTTCGCAGCATCTTCTTGAGAGAAATTTAGCTGTCTTCTTAACTTTTTAATCTCACTCAGATCAGGAAAACGTTTCCATACATGTAATGTGAGGATGAACTTGTTTTCACCAGAAATATCTTTAAGTCGAAAGAATTCTATAAGTCTTTCATCTTCCCTGATGGTCCGTAGTGTTTCTATGAGTTTATCTATATCTTCACTCTTAGCTCTTGATGTTTCTTCAACTAATATAACAATACCATATTTCTTGAGATGTATGCTTTACCAGTATGCTTTCTTGAAAGTTTAAGAGATCCATAGATTCTATCTAGGTCAAATTCTTCTAACTTCTCGTTCAATTTCTATCCTTGCTCTCTTCTACTAGCTCTTCTGTGACTTTTGCAAATTCATCGTCGGATATATTATTCTCGTCTATGGGTAATCTTTCTAAGATAGACTTCTCTTCTCCCAATTTAAGCAGGTAAGCAGAAATCTTTCGGGGATATCCAGCATATCATAGCCTAGCTCTTCAAGCTTCTCCTTCTCTTTTCCACTTAACATTACATGGTCTTCCACCAAACTACTTAGTGTAGAAAGTAGATAATCGCTATGTGTTGTAATTATAACAAACGTCTCATCGGTATTTGCGGCTCTTACTAGTAATCTAGCTATTAATCGTTGTGCCCTTAGAGGTAGATGGGCTTCTGACTCCTCGACAAATACCACGCCATATATTAATGAAGCAATAGTTATTTGTCTACTTATAGATTATCCACAGCATGGTCCTCAGCTTTCTTCTAGGTAGATTCTTTTTAGCGCTTAGTTTATGGATTTGGAGTCGGAAATTATCGATCCTGATGGGAATAAGCCTTTCTTTACTCATGTAGCTAGGTATGGTGGGTATAGAGTTAGGAGACTCATGAAGACTGTTATGTCACCTAAGCTCCTCACATTAATAGGAAACTGGGTTATAGCTCTGGCTCTTACGGCTTTGCTAGCCCTCTATCTTTTAAAGGCGTTGTGATAATTGCGATAAACGTTTATCGACCTATATACTCTACACTCTTCTGATGCGCTTTCAGCTATGGTATAGTTTTTATACGTAAAGTTTAAAATTAATTAGAGGGAGAAGTAAGACTATGGTCTCCATAATACTGCCAAAGAAGATAGAGAGAAAGCTGAGAGAAGAGGCAGAGAGAAGAGTAGCTACAGAAGAAGAGGTTATAATCGAGGTTTTATCAAAGATGCTTGATGAGCCTGTCAACCCTAACGAGAGAGCTGAAATCCATTTGAGGCTATGTGAGAAGTATATAGGTGAAGCTGAGGAATTTCTAAAAAAGGCAGACTATGCTCAAGCATCTGAGAAAGCTTGGGGTGCAGCGTCTCAAGCTGTCAAAGCTTTAGCTATGAAAAGAGGAAAAGAGCTTAGAAGTCATAGAGAGTTGCATGAGTTTGTAGCAAAGATCTCTGAAGAGCTTAAGGATAAAGAGATTGGTAGACTCTGGAGAAGCGTTACATCGTTACATCAAAACTTTTATGAGAACTGGTTTACTGAAAGCCAGGTGTTAGATGGTGTTGAGGATGCAAAAAAACTTATAGAGAAGCTTATCCAATTAGTAAAATAAATTACTATCTAGCACTTAGGTGGTGTCCGGATAAGGGGCTATGTTTAAGGGCTGGATGTTGTGTTTTATTTATATGGATATTGTAGTCATGGTTTCTAGTTGTTTTAGGCGTAATAAAAAGGTAGGGAGGTTAAGGTTTGAGTCTGTCAACTAGGTAATACACCTCCTTGAGTTTTTATTATTGTTATGGTTATGTTTCTTGTTATTGCTATTGTTTTTGCATAGTCTTCTACTGATTGAATCCTCCATGCATTTATATTGTTGTAGAATCTCTCTGTCCTCTCTTTTAGATATCTGAAGAATCTCTCAACAGTATTCCTTAAGCCAAACCTCTCACACCTATATTCTAGACCAAGCCTATCTAAAACCCATCTATACCATGGACCTCTATCAACTATTATTAGAGGCTTGTTAAGACATCTATCTAGAACCATCCTAATAA
>Ga0209183_1000286_pt1 | contig 22579 bp, 26 predicted proteins | sample LHCtaG_2_FD_184120 | JGI IMG/M metagenome (GOLD analysis project Ga0209183, IMG submission 184120) | Hot spring microbial communities from Little Hot Creek, USA to study Microbial Dark Matter (Phase II) - LHC4sed_replicate (SPAdes)... | ecosystem: Environmental > Aquatic > Thermal springs > Hot... | reverse complement strand
CTCTAACTACGTCCTCAAAGCTCCTCTGAGAGGCCCAAATGCCCGACTCCGGAAGCGGGTTATAACCCCCCACGGCGCAACTCGCCAAGCACATTATCGCTAAGCAGGCTGCTGTGGCCAGCTCCATGGCGTACTTCGGCAACCTAGGGATCCCAAGTATCTTGAACTTAGCCACGAAGTAGCCATAAACAAGCCCAGCTACGAGCGCCGAGAGAGCGCCAAGCGCTGGTTGGTAGACCAGCCCGACGAGCGCTGCCAATAGACCCATGCTCGACGACAGGTTGCCTATTGACGGAACACCAGTGCCCAGCCCATAGCTCGCAATCCTCCTCACGGTATCGGCCCCCCAAATTATCGCTGGGATCGCTAAAATTCCGGCTACGAGGCCTGAGGCGTCGGCGATTACGTTCTTCGCAACTCCGGCATAAGAGCCTGCTAGGCCGCAGAGCAACCCGATAACCATGAGCCTGTTCGGGTCTATGGTTACCTTCTTCATCTCGCTCACGGCCTAACCCCTCCCGATCGCGCCAGAGATTCCAAAGCCTTCACGAAGGTTTCATTGCTAAAGAGGAGCAACAGCAACGTCCCGAAGACCAGTGATGCTATGAAGCACGCTAGCGCGGTCTTCGGTAGCTTCTTGAACTTCGGATCCCACCATCCCTCTATGACCCCTCTGATGCTGTACGCCGCTATATTGGCATTTATGAAGTACATCGCTAAGGCGCATATGCCTGCGAGGACGAAGAAGGGCACGTGGTAATGCCAAAGGTTGCTCATCACCCCAGGAACGACACCAAAGAGGTCTATTGGTTGCTCCAAGGCCTTTGAGAGGGCTATCCTCAGGACCGGGATGAACGTCAGGGCCCCTCCCACACCCCCTAGGAAGGCACCTATGAAGCCGCTAACGTAGCTAGCAGTGGGAACCCCGTGGCCAACAGTGCCCGGCGTGACGTAGGGCCTCACGTTCTCCCTGGTTATGGGGTCTCTGTCCACCGTCGCGAGCGCCGGTGGTACTCCCTTGCCGAATACGACTATAAGGTTCGCCACGAACATCGTCACGCACATCATTATGCCGGAGCTTATGCCGGCGTTTATTATCACTATGTAAGACGGTTGCGAATACAGTGCAGCGGCCATGAGCAGGCCAGTTATCCCAGCTCCAGCAGCCATCATCTCACAACCCGTGGCTATTCCAGTCGCAGTACTCATTGCTGCTGGTGCCCCTCCAACGGGCATGAAGAAGACTCCTGCGCATATCAGGACCCCGCCCACCGCTACCATTATCAGCATCACCAACAAGCTCGGGTCTATCATGCTCATCACCTCTCACGCGTATGGGCCGAACTTCTTTCGAGCCCATACCTCAAGGTATCTATTGAGCAACATTAGCACAACGATGACTGTTGCGCCTATCGCAACGTTCACTACGACGTTCTGGAGCACGTTTCCGACAAAGAGCCTCACGTTGTCTAACATGATGATCGTCCCGTACGTCAGTCCAGTCATCGGGCCACCGTACTTGGCGCAGAAGTAGGCCACGTCCATGCTCGTCCTGCAGCCGACCTCCGCCCTCACGGTTATGTAGCCGTGGAGCCCCATGGGTATGCCCTCGCCGTAGGCCGCGTGTTGGAATTCCCTCTCTGCGCCGTAGTGCACGTCGCCTGTCGAGCTACCGATGGTTCCAGCCGTTATGCCCAGCACCAAGCCCAGCAAGGGTATGGCTATTGGATAGCCCAAGTAGTCCCCCAGCCTCACGGCATCTAGGGCCGCGAAGAACAAGTTGTAGAAGAGGTACGAGACGGCCACGAATGCTGACGTCATGACGAAAGCGTGGCTAGCTATGAGGGGCAGTTGCGTCAAGATGACGTCATAGTAAAGGGGTTGCCCGAAGACGTTGGCGCTGGTGATCCTACCGACGTGCGCCGTCGTCGATAGCGTCATGTGGAAGAGCATCGTTAATGCGGCGGCCACAGCCGTTGCGAGCGCTGGGTGCCATTTGAGGCCCCACCAGAAGATCGTGAAGAGAGTCGCCCCGATTACCCCGTTTGTGCCGTGCGTTACTGGCTCGCCAGCTATGGCCTTATTGAAAAACCTGTGGAGGACGCCCACCTGAGGTGCCAACTGCACTTGCGAGTTCGGATTGCTCTGAGAGCCCATGTCGGACTCTACGTCCTCAAACCACTCTCCAATCGTTATCAGCAATACTATCAGGGCAAATATGCCCAAGAGCGCTAGGAGCACTAACGAGAGTTCCATACCTTCATACCTCTGACTTCCTACCTTGAGTTGCTAGCGTGTGGTCTAAGTGCTTATTTAAGCTTTATCGTAGACAAAAAGAGAAGAAAGGGCTGGCGGGTTAATGAGGTCAAGGGGGGCTTAGTACCACTATCTTCGGCTGGCTCGGCAAGGCCTCCTTCGAAATGCTGTAGACGTTCGAGGGCACGCGCTCCACGTTCCCCTTTCCGGCCACGAACGCTTCGACTCCCGCTATCGGTAAGTTGAGCCCGGGTACCTTGAAGTGCATGGGTATGATCAGCCTCGGCGATAGCATCTCCACTACTCTCTCGGCTTGCCTCGCGTCTATCGTGAAAGTGCCGCCCACAGGTATCATGAGGACGTCGACTGGCCTGAGAGAACGAGCCTGATCCTCGCTTAGCACGTGGCCCAGATCACCTAAGTGGCAGAACCTTATGCCCTCGACCTCGAAGACGTATGCCGTGTTGGGCCCTCGCTTCGCCCCTCGAGACTCGTCGTGATACGTGGGCACTCCGGTTATCTTCACGCCCCTGACCTCATAGCTCCCCGGCTTGTTTATCACCACGGTACCGTCCTTCTTGACATAGGGGAGCCCGTCGGCGTGGTCGAAGTGCTTGTGAGATATCAAGACTATGTCGGCTTTGGCGGAGGGCGGCCTCAGCCCAATGGAAGTGCCGTCATGAGGGTCAGTCACTATGGTCACGCCGTCCTTGATCTCGAAGCAGGCGTGTCCATGCCACTTTATCGATATAGGCATATTTTTCGTGGAATACAAAGTGAAGGGGCCTATTAGCGTTAACGCTTGAGAGCCGTGGCAACGACGTTCTTCCACTTCCTCCGTCCAATGGTAATCAGCTTCAGCTCCTCGATCTCGAGGCCCCCAGCGCCCAACAAGTCCTTCATTTCCTTCAGAGTGAAGAGGTGGTAGAACCTCTTGTAGACCGCATTCCTCGACCTCCACGGTACGTAGGCGTCGCCGAACTCGAACGTCGAGCCCGTCAACCTCGTGAGCGCACCCTTAATCACGCCGAGCAACAATCTCCTCTGCCATCTGTACCAAGCCGTTATCAAGCAAAGCCCGCCGCTCCTCATGACCTCTGCCACCTCGTTCACGGCCTTGCGCCTCAGCCCCTCAGTGGGTATGTGGTGGACGACCGCAATGCACACAACGACGTCGAAGCTCGCTCGCCTGAACGGCAAGAAGAGGGCATCGCTCACGATCAACATGGCTCTGTGGGGGAGCCCCAGCCTCTTCACCCTGCTATTGGCTATCTTGAGAAGTCTCTTCGACAGGTCTACCCCCACGACCACCGACGACTTCTTCGCCAGCTCCACCAAGTGCCTTCCGCTTCCACACCCCACGTCCAAGACTAACTTGCCCGACACATCGCCCAGGAAGCGAAGAACTTCAGACCAAGGAGACCTCCTCGTGCTAGAGAAGCCCTCAGCTATCGCCTCGTAGGTCTCGACGACCCTCTTGATCTGCTCCCTCGCCCTCTTCTCGACCTCTTCCATTGGGCTCTAATCTTTTGTGGACGGGAAGAGCTAAAAACGTGATAGTAGTAAATATTCCAGTGCTCGGCGATGACCGATATCAGGCTAACGTCGAGTCAAAGAGAGCTCGCGGTTAGAATAGCTGGCGAGGTGGTCTTCTCAGAGGACGTCGGGCAGGCCCTGAGGAGCTGGCGCCAGAGGTTCATGGTGTCTACGACTGAGCTGGCCCACTACTTGAAGATATCGCCCTCGGTGATATCTGACTACGAGAGCGGTAGGCGCAAGTCCCCTGGAATAGGCTTCGTGAGGAAGGTCGTCTCAGCCCTCATCAAGATAGACGAGGAGAGGGGCGGGAGGATAACGGAGCCATTGAGGAGGCTCTACACGGGCTCTGAGGCATTACGAGAGGCGATAATCGACATAAGGGACTTCGTGGAGCCAATAAGCGTCGGAGAGTTCTGCGAGAAGATAAAGGCCGAGCTGGTCGTGGGCGAGGAGGCGGAGTTCAAGCCCCTCCTCGGCTATACGGTCGTCGACAGCATAAAGCTCGTCTTGGAGGTCCCTTCGAGCGACTACTTGAAGCTCTACGGGTCGACCTCTCAAAGGGCCGCGATATTCGTAAGGGTCAGTACCGGGAGGTCGCCCCTCGTAGCGCTCAAGGCCATGCAGGCCGGCCTCGGAAGCTTAAAGCCTGGCCTCATAGTCCTCCACGGAGCTAAAACCGTGGACAAGCTGGCCGCCATTATAGCGAAAAACGAGGGGGTCCCGCTGGCCCTCTCGAAGGCTTCTACCCAACAAGAGCTCTTGAGCTTGCTCAAGTCAATAAGGCCAGGAGAGGCTCTATTGCCACCCATCTGACAAAGAAAACATGAGCCTAATCCAGCTTCGGGTTGACCCGACTCACGGGACTGGCGAGGTTAACTTTAAAGCTGGGCTCCCAGAGCTCGTAGCTGTTCACGTGATGCTCCATGTCGCTGGCGCTATTCGTCGGCAGATTTCAGCCTTACCACCTAGGCCACTTGGCAGCAACAAAGTGGATTCTCGAGCGCGAGGAGAAGCTCATAATCGCCATAGGCTCGGCCCAGTACAGCCACACTTTCGAGAACCCGTTCACGGCAGGCGAGAGGATAGAGATGATACTGGCAACCCTCGAGGAAGAGGGACTGGCGAGCAGGTGCATAATAATCCCGATCCCAGACGTGGGACAACACGCCATATGGGTCCAACACGTGAAGCAGTACTGTCCTCCATTCTCGCGGGTCTACTCAAACTCTCCCCTGGTCAGAAGGCTTTTCGCGGAAGCGGGCATCGAGGTCAGGGGGATACCATTGTTTGAACGTGACAAGTACGACGCCACTTACATCAGGAAGTTGATGATCGAGGGGGGCGACTGGGAGAAGTACGTCCCGAGGGCCGTGGCAAGCGTGATAAAAAGGATAGGAGGAGTCGAAAGGTTGAGAGAGATAGTCACCCAAAGCGATAAAAATAACCGACAGTAGTCGCGCGCACGCGCTACTCGAGGTCACTCGACGCTTATGTTCTCTGGCGGGAAGCCCATGTTTATCAACATCTCTCTTGCCTTGTACCTGTGATCTCCTTGTAGTTCTATCTTACCGTTCTTCGCAGTCCCTCCACAGGCACAGGCAGCCTTGAGCTTGCCAGCTATGCTCTTGAGGTCGCAGCTCTTCTCATCTATGCCCTCTATGACCGTGACCTCTCGACCCCACTTGCGCTTTTCGAGGTATATCCTTATGATTTGTTGCTCGCGACCGATAGCCTCGCAAACGCAGAGGTCTCTTGGTAGCCCGCATATGGGGCAGGTCTCGCTCATTAACCCCTATCAGCTCCTTCTGTGAGTTGAAGGTTTACTGAGTTTATAAAGGTTATTCCAAACGTGGAAGCGAGGCGCGACCTTAAAGGGCGAGGTCTTGGCCTGAGTACCCGCGACTTGTGCTTAAAGCCACGGGCTATGACCGTCAGCGAATCACGGTTTACTGAGGGAGATCGCCGATAGGTCCATTAGCACTTTGCACGCTGAAACACAGGCAGAGCCATTGTCGTATGGAGGGCAGACCTCTGTGACGTCGAAGCCCGATATCTCCCTCCCTTTAAGTAGCCAGAGCTCGTCCACTAGCTCTTGAAGAGTGAGGCCGAGGGGTTCTGGCGTCGAAACCCCAGGGGCGTAGGCCGGGTCTAGCACATCTACATCGACACTGACGTACAGAGGGTCAGACAATGTGCTGAGCAGGTCGTTCAAGGTTCTTGTCCCTCCCTCCTTCACTTGCCTAAACGTCAAGAAAGTCAGATCGAATCTCTTAGCGTTCTCGAGCTCCTCCCTCGACACGGCCCTCACGCCAACGACGGCGACGGCGCACGGAGGGCTATCGAGCAGTCTTCGAAGCCACGTGGCATGGCTCAGCCTCTGGCCGTAAGGATACTCGTCTCTCAAGTCCAGGTGGGCGTCAAACACCACGAGCGATTTGGGACTGCAACCGTCTATCGAGCCGAGCGTTAGCGTGTGCTCGCCGCCAACCACTCCCACCTTCTTTCCCCACGACCTGAAGGCTCTGACCACTTCTGCGAGCCTCTTTAGGGTCGCCGTAGTGTCTCCGTGGACCACTACCAGGTCGCCAGCGTCGGCTATCTTAGCCTCTGCTATCTCAATTCCCAGCTCCCACACGTAGCCCTCAATGGCAGACGAGTACGCCCTCAATAGCTGAGGGGCGTAGCGAGAGCCGACCCTGAAGCTTGAAGTGGAGTCGTAAGGGAAGCCGAGTAGCACTAAGCTAGCTTCGTTGACGTCTCTCTCGAGCTCGAAGAACCTGTAAGGGGTCTTAACCACGTAGAGGTCTATGGCGCTCACACTCATGACCTCCAAACTGTTTTTAAGCCCTCGGATTAAAGCTGTCTCTAAGAGTTTTAAGGTGAAATAAATGTTGGTCGGGGGGAAGGCGACCAAGAGGAGCAGGTTCGGCCCAGATGTAGGCGAGCAAATGGCAAAGACCCTCGAGGCCACGAGACTCGTCTCTCAGTCCGGCTTGAGGGTTCACGTGATAGACGCCGAGTGGAGGGTCAATGACGTGAGCCCGAGCGAGCTAGAGGAACTGCTCGGGCTCTATCCCGATGTCGAGACCTTCGTGACCTTGGCCGCAAGGCGCCGAGACGTAGATCAGTTGCTGAGCCTCTACGTCCCGGTGATTGAAGAATTCGAAAACGCGGGGTTATGCGTGGTAGCTGGAAACAGGACTTATTTGGAGGGCGACGAGGCCTCGCGAGGCGCTTACAAGTCCGTCAAGAGGGTCTTAGAGCAGGTACGCGGGAGGGTCACGAAGGTGCTAGTGGGCGTTGAGGGCATAGAGGAGGGCTTGAGCGACATCCTCTGTTCTCACCCAGATGTGACGCCGTTCTTCCTCTACGACGAGGAGAAGCTCGACATGATCGAAAAGTGCTCAGCTCAGGGCTTCGAGGGGGCCGTTTATGTGCCGTATGCCATCGATAAGCCCCAAGCAGACGTAGTGAGGGCGCTAGCTGACTATGCTTTGAGGAGGAAGTGGTTGAGGAGGAGGTTGTCTGAAATGGGGCTCGAGGTGCCCCAGGCCTTTGCAATGATAGGGACCTCGCCTAAGCTGATGGAGATGCTTAGAGGAGCGGTCTCAAGGCTGAGCATATGTGGTTCGATTAACGAGGTCGTGAAGAATATAAGGAGATTGAGGAGCTGTGGTGTTACGATTGTGGTGGGCCTGCCCGTCTTCGAGGAGCCTGAGCAGGTCTTCGCGTTCGGAGAGTGCATTAGAAGGGCCTAGAACATGTAGGGGAGCCTGCGCCCTTCTTCTCTCCTCTCAGTCTTCTCGAAGAGTATTTTTGGCAACTTGCCCTCGTCTATGAGCTTTGAGAACAGATCGACGAACTCGCTCGTGTGCTTTATGTCGAACTCCATCAGCATGAACATTATCTCGTGCAATTTCTCTTGAACCTCTTTAGCCATTTCGAGAGGCATGAGGCCGATTACCATGGGGTTCTGGAGCCAGCTGTCGAAGCCCCTTATGGTCCTGGCTATGTGATAGCAAGCGTTGCGCGAAGCCAATATTAACATCAGCCTATCAGCTCCTTCTAGCTCCTTTAGGGACTCCTTGACCCCTTCTAGCGTCTTCTTCTGGCTCTCTATCCATTCCGCCAGGCTCTTAAGGAAGGCTCGGTCAGGTTGGTACATCAATCCACAACCCTCAAAGAGAAGTAAGGGGGGATGCTTTTTAACTTGCCTCTCTTTTCTCTCGACAACGTGTTAACGTGACCTCCTTAGTACTCCATTGATAGCGTTAAAAAGCAAGGCCAGATAAAATAAATTTAAGCGTATCTCTGTCGTGTAAGGGGGCTAGAAATGGTTGACGTGCCCTTCGTCTCCACTCCAGAGCACGTCGCTCGCAGAATGCTCGAGCTGGCTGGCGTAGGCCCCGACGACGTTGTCTACGACTTGGGCGCTGGCGATGGCAGGATAATAATCATGGCAGCGAAGGAGTTCAGAGCGAGGGCCGTGGGGGTAGAGATAAGGAAGGACCTCTACGAACAGATACTGAAGAGGATTAAGCTCGACGGCCTTGAAGGGAGGGTCAGAGTCATAAACGGGGACTTCTTCCAAGTAGACATAAGCGAGGCGAGCGTTGTAACCCTATATCTCCTGACCACGGTCAATGAAAAGCTGAGGCCCAAGCTCGAAAGAGAGCTGAGGGTGGGCGCCAGAGTCGTGTCCCACGACTTCGAGGTCCCTGGCTGGAAGCCCGTTCGAGTCGAGAGCGTGAAGGACTACTGGTGTGACCACAAAATTTACGTCTACGAGATAGGCGTGAGTACGCCCAGGAAGAAAGAACAATAGGTTCAGCACCCCATAACTTATTCTTGCCTATTTTCAATAAGTCTCAAGATTTCTGCCAAGCTCTTGAGCACGAAGTGGGGCTGGAGGGCCTCGGGAAAGCGCCTCAAGTCCGTCTCTTTGGTCGCGCCGGTCAACACCAGAGCTGTTGGGCAGTTAAACTTCTTGCCCATCTTGACGTCCGTCTCGGGCCTGTCCCCTACGACTAAGACCTCAGGGGGCCTCAGCCCCAAGCGCATGATGGCCTCTCTCATGGCTATTCTCGATGGCTTCCCCACGACCAGCGGCCTCACGCCAGAGGCCACTTCTATTGCCTTGACTATCGAGCCCGCACCGGGCATGACGTCGTCCTCTAGCGGTATGGTGGCGTCGGTGTTAGTAGCCACGAACTTGGCCCCCCGCCTTATCTCCCTCGAGGCCCTCGTGAGCTTCTGGTAATCGAAGTTGAAGTCCAGACCGGCCACCACCACTTCGGAGTTCGAGTCGACAACTTCGTGGCCGTAGGACGTCAAGACCTTCTCGAGGGCCTTAGTGCCCACCACAAATACCCTTGAGGGCCCGTAGACCCTCCTGATGTACGAGGCCGCTATCACGCTCGAGGTCAGTATCTCCTCTATTGAGGCTTTGATCCCCATCCCCTCGAGCTTTTCGAGATACTCTTGAGGCGTCTTAGTCGCGTTGTTGGTTAAAAACAGCACCTTGACGCCCTTGGACCTCAGCTCCTCTAGGGCCTCGGGGACGCCGCTTATTGGCTTGTCACCTACGTACACGCTACCATCCAAGTCTACTATTAGTCCCTTAATCGGCAAGCGCTCACACCTTCACGCTCTCGTCGATCCACTCGAGGTAGTCCTCGTGGCCGGCTATTATCGGCACGGCTATCACTTCTGGCACACTGTACGAATGCATGGACCTGACCACTTCTATGAGGCGTTGGAGGGCCTCGAGCCTGGTCTTGATCACAGCCAAAGCCTCGTCGCACTCTTCGAACTTGCCCTGAAATACGAAGAAGGAGCGGACCTTGTCTACGACGTTCACGCAAGCGGCCAGCTTCTCTTCAACTAACTTCTTCGAGACCTTGTAGGCCTCCTCCTTTGAGGAGAACGTTATAAAGACCACTACGTGGCAACCCTTCATCTCGCATCGTAGTTTAGCCTGCTGGTTGGTCATCTTAAACATTTCCCGCTTGGCCCTTGGAGGATCCTCAACTACGTCTTATCTGCAGTTGAGGATTCCTTAAATAGAAGAAACGTTTATATAAACCGTCCTTTAAGCTTCTCTCTATCCCCGCTTGAGAGTAGAGGGACCATGAAAGTAGTCCTAGCGTATTCAGGAGGGTTGGACACCTCCGTTGCCATCAAGTGGCTCCAAGAGAAGTATGATGCTGAGGTCATAACGGTAACCCTAGACGTAGGGCAAATGGAGGACCTCAAGGCCATCGAGGAGAAGGCCAAGGCTCTCGGAGTTCGCAAGCACTACTCCATGAATGCCGTGGAAGAGTTTGCCGGCAGATTCGTCGCGCGAGCCATAAAGGCAAATGCCCTGTACCAAGGCAAGTACCCTCTTCACAGCGCCCTCTCGAGGCCGCTCATAGCCGAAAAGCTCGTAGAGGTGGCATTGAAGGAGGGGGCTGACGCCGTAGCCCACGGGTGCACCGGTAAGGGCAATGACCAGGTCAGGATAGAGGTCACGGTAAAAGCCCTAGCCCCCCACTTAAAGATCATAGCACCCGTCAGGGAGTGGGAGCTGACGAGAGATAGGGAGATAGAGTACGCTAAGAAGAAGGGCATCCCTATTCCGATAAAGGACAGGCCCTATAGCATAGATCAGAACCTGTGGGGCAGGTCGATCGAGTGCGGTCCACTCGACGACCCTTACGCAGAGCCGCCTGAAGACGCGTTCGAATGGACCGTTAGCCCGCTCAAGGCGCCCGACGAGCCCGCCTACGTAACGTTGACGTTTGAAGACGGCTTGCCCACCATGCTCAACGGCGTTGAGATGAAGTTAAAGGACCTAATAATCGAGTTGAACAGGCTGGCTGGGCGTCATGGAGTCGGCAGGATAGACCACATAGAGGATCGCGTCGTCGGAATAAAGAGCAGGGAGGTCTACGAGGCCCCGGCGGCCGTGTGCATAATTGAGGCCCACAAGGACTTAGAGAAGATGACCCTCACGAAGCACGAGCTGGAGTTCAAGTCAGTGGTCGACGACAAGTGGAGCAGGCTAGTGTACGAGGGCCTGTGGTGCGACCCCCTGCGTGAGGGCCTCGACGCCTTCATCGATAAGACCCAGGAGAAGGTCGAGGGCGAGGTGAGGCTGAAGCTCTACAAGGGCGCGGTAATGGTCGTGGGGAGGAAGTCTCCTCGCTCTCTCTACGAGCTGGACTTAGCGACCTACGAGGAGTGGAGCAAGTTCGATCAAAAGCTTGCCAAGGGCTTCATAGAGTTATGGGGATTGCAGACATACCTCGCCAAGTCGAGGGGTGGTAGAGCTGAGTCTGATGTGGGGAGCAAGGCTCGGTCCTCCAAGCGTTGAAGCTACTCAATACATCTCCTCAATAGGCTTCGACGACAGGATAGCACTAGACGTGGTAAGAGTAAACATGGCCCACTTGTTGATGTTGGTTAAGCAGGGAATAATGAGCAAAGAGGATGGCAGGGCCATTTACAAGGTCTTGAAGAGGCTCATGCAAGGCTTTGAGCTCAAACGAGAACTGGAGGACGTACACATGTGCATCGAGGATGAGGTCATCAAAGAGGTTGGAGTTGAGGTTGGAGGCAAGTTGCATACGGGCAAGAGCAGGAACGACCAGGTCGCGACGGCCTTGCGCATGAGGGCGAAGAGGTTTGTCGTAGAGCTTGCCTCCGAGCTGTTGAAGCTAAGAGAGGTGTTATTGAGCCTATCCGAGAGGCACGTCAACACCATAATGCCGGGTTACACGCACCTCCAACACGCGCAACCCGTAACTCTCGCGCATTACTTTCTTGCTTACCACGACAAGTTCAAGAGGGACTTTTGCAGGCTCTTGGATGTCTATCGCAGGATTGACGAGAGCCCTATGGGCAGCGCGGCCCTCGCTGGCAGCAGCTTCGACCTAGACAGGGAGTACGTGGCGAAGCTCTTGGGCTTCTCGAGAGTGCAGGAGAACACCATGGACGCCGTCTCTGATAGGGACTTCATGATCGAGGTCGCCTTCGCCGCGACAATGATAATGGTCCACTTAAGCGAGCTTGCCGAAGAACTTGTCCTATGGAGCTCGTGGGAATTCGGCTTCGCAGAGCTCCCTGACGCCTACTCCTCGACAAGTAGCGTCATGCCCCAAAAGAAGAACCCGGTGGTAGCGGAGGTCGTGAGGGCAAGGGCTTCTCACGTCATCGGGATGCTCTTATCGGCCTTGAGCATCTTAAAGGGGTTGCCTTTGAGCTATAACTTGGACCTTCAAGAGGTCACCCCTCCCGTGTGGCTATCGGTTGAAGAGACGTTAAGAGCCCTGAGGGTTATGAGGGGGGCAGTTGAGGGACTGCAGTTCGATGTGAAGAGAATGTACGAGGCTGCAGAGCTCGGCTTCTCAACCGCGACTGAGCTGGCAAATGAGCTTGTGAGGCGCTTCAACGTACCTTTTAGAGTAGCCCATAGAATTGTCGGCAAGCTGGTGAAGGAGGCAGTCGACAAGGGCCTAGCCCCCCACGAGGTAACGGCCCAGATGCTCGAAGAGGTCGCGAGACAGGAAGGTTTAGAGATAAAGGTCGATGAACAGTTCATTAGAGAGGGCCTTAACCCCGAGGCGTGCGTTGCGAAGTGTAAGGTCTCGGGGGGGCCTTCGCAGGAGTCTGTCATCCGCATGATAAACGACCGAAAGCTTGAGCTATTGAGGGACTCCGAGGCCCTCTCAGGCGTGAGGAAGGTCATGGATGGGATAGACCTCTTGATGGATGACGAGGCGAAGAGGCTCGGGGTAGCGTGAATTGAAGATCGCATTACTCTACGACAGGCTCAGGTGGGAGGAGAAGGCAATCCTAGACGCTTTAAAGTCGAGGGACGTCGACGTCGAGATGATCGACGCCAAGGTCAAGGTGGCCGTTCACGGGAAGCTGAAGGACATCGGCGACATAGTGCTGAACAGGTGCGTGAGCCACTTCAGGGGGCTTTATTGGACGGCCATTTTAGAGGCCGAGGGCGTAAGGGTCGTTAACTCCTTTCGCACGTTACTGATAGGCGGCGACAAGCTACTGACCTCTCTAGAGCTGGTGAAGGCTGAGATACCGACGCCTAAGTTCGTGGTCGCGTTCACGGTCGAGGGGGCCATGCAGGCCCTAGACGAGATAGGGCTACCAGCGGTCGTAAAGCCGGTCGTCGGTAGTTGGGGCAGGTTGCTGGCTCTCTTGAAGGACTACGAGCATGCGAGAGCGATATTTGAGCACCGAGAGCACTTAGAGCCAATACTTCACAACATCTTCTACATACAGGAATACATAGACAAGCCTTCGAGAGACATAAGGTCGGTAGTGGTGGGCGACGAAGTCGTGGTGTCGATATATCGCTATGCTCCGCCAGGAGAGTGGAGGACCAACGTGGCCCTAGGGGGGAGGGCTGAGGCCTGCGAGCTCAGCAGCGAACAAGAGGAGCTCGTCTTGAGGGCCGCGAAGGCGATAAACGGTGAGGTAGTCGGCGTCGACTGTCTGGAGAGCGATAAGGGGTTGCTCGTCAATGAGATAAACACAACCGTTGAGTTTAAAGGCGCATATTCTGCCACACGTGTGGATATAGCCGGAAAGATTGCCGAGTACTTGATCGAGGAGGCTAGGAGATGAAGAAGAGGGTAGGGATAGTCGGGGCCTCGGGCTTCGTCGGAGGAGAGCTCCTGAGGTTATTGCTCTATCACCCGCACGCTGAGGTCACCGTCGCAACGTCGAGGCAGTACGCTGGCGAGTACGTCTTCAGGGTGCACGCGAACTTGAGGAAGGTCACTGACCTAGTCTTCGTGCCATTAGACTTGAAGAGGCTGACGGAGAGTTGCGACATAGTTTTCTTGGCGGTTCCCCACAAGCAGTCAGCTAAGCTGACGGCCCAGCTCGTGGAAGTCGGTATCAGGGTCATAGACTTGAGCGCGGACTTCAGGTTCAGAGATCCGAAGATGTACGAGGTGTGGTACAACTGGAGGCATCCAGCGCCGGATCTGCTCAAGGAGGCAGTCTACGGACTGCCAGAGCTCCACAGGGACGAAATAAAGAAGGCCAAGATAGTGGCTTGCCCTGGTTGCATGTCAACAGCCGCCATATTGGCATTGGCTCCTCTGGCCAAAAGCAACGTAATAGACGCGGACCACGTAGTAGTCGACGTCAAGATAGGGTCCTCGGGTGCTGGGACGTCGCCCTCGCTCGCTACGATGCACGCCGAGAGGTTCGGGGTCGTCAGGCCCTACTCTCCGGCGGGGCACAGGCACACGGGCGAGATAGAGCAAGAGCTCTCCGCCCTAGCCAGGAGGCCCATTAAGGTGGCCATGTCTGCCCACGCAGTCAACATAGTTCGAGGGATCCTAGCTACGTGCCATGTCTTCGTCGAGAGAGAAGTGAAGCTGGTCGATCTATGGAAGATGTACAGAGGTATGTACGCCAATGAGCCCTTTGTCAGGATAGTGAAGGACAAGAAAGGAATATACAGGCTCCCCGATCCCAAGGTAGTCATAGGGACAAACTTCTGTGACGTCGGCTTCGAAGTAGATACTCACGCCAACAGAGTGGTAGCCTTCGGTGCGATAGACAACTTAATGAAGGGAGCAGCGGGCCAAGCCGTCCAGTGCTTCAACATAATGATAGGGGTTGATGAGAAAACAGGCCTAGACTTTTGCGGGTTCCACCCAATATAGGTGGTCGCTGTTGGTAGTAGTTGTGAAGTTCGGAGGGGACATAGTAGCCAACAAGGAAGTCCTAGAGAGGCTGGCTCAAGACATAGCCGAGGTCTCGAGCAAGGACAAGGTCGTGGTGGTACACGGAGGAGGAGACATAGTCACAGCAATAGCCGAGAAGCTCGGCAAGCCGCAGGTCTTCGTGACCTCGCCCGACGGCTTTAGAAGCAGGTACACGGACAAGGAGACGGCCGAGATATACATGATGGTCATGGCCGGCAAGATAAACAAGGAGGTCGTCGCCTCTCTCCTGAAGGCAGGCGTCAAGGCCGTTGGGATCTCAGGAGTTGACGGGGGGCTCCTTAGGGCTGAGCGCAAGAAGAAGCTCATAATAATAGACGAGAGGGGGAGGAAGAGGGCCATAGAAGGAGGATATACCGGCAGGATAGTTGGCGTTGACGTAGACATCCTGAGGACCTTGCTTGACAAGGGGTTAGTACCGGTAGTAGCTCCTGTGGCGCTCGGGGACGAGAACGAAGTGCTGAACGTCGACGGCGATAGAGCTGCGGCGCACATAGCTAGAGCCCTTAAAGCGGACACGCTGGTGTTACTGACCGACGTCGAGGGGGTGATGATAAGCGACAAGCTCGTGGAGAGAATGGACTTGAACAAGGCGAGGGCCGCGCTGAAGCGCGTAGGAGCGGGCATGATAACGAAGCTCTACGCGACGATTGAGGCGCTCGAGGGGGGCGTCAGAACCGTAGTCATAGCCTCAGGTTTCAAGGAAAAGCCAGTGACCGACGCCTTGCTTGGCAGGGGCACGGTGGTCACGGTTGGCGAATGACTACATGAGCTTGGAAGACGCTCACCTGATCCCGACGTATCAGAAGTTCCCCGTCACGATAGTCAGAGGACTCGGAGCTAAGGTGTGGGACGTTAGTGGAAGGGAGTACGTGGACTGTGTAGCTGGCTACGGCGCTGCCTTGGTGGGCCACTGCAACCCTAGAGTCGTCAAGGCGATTAAGGAGCAGTGCGAGAGGCTCATAGCGTGCCACTGCTCGTTCTACAACGACGTAAGAGCCGAGTACCTCAAGAGACTCGTCAGCGTATTGCCCAAGGGGCTGACTAGGGTCTACTTGTGCAACAGCGGTGCTGAGGCCGTCGAGGCCGCCATAAAGATGGCCTGGAGGGCCACGGGCAAGAGGAAGATCATATCGATGATGAGGGGCTACCATGGCAAGACCTTGGGGGCCCTGGCGCTCACGTGGGATCAGAAGTACAGAGGGGCCTTCGAGCCCCTCCCCGACTTCGCGAAGTTCGTACCCTACGGCAATATCGATAGACTGAGGGAGGCACTGAGCGACGACGTCGCTGCCGTGATGGTCGAGCCCATACAAGGCGAGGGAGGGGTCATAATACCTCCTGAGGGCTTCCTCAATCAAATAAGGGAGGAGTGCGATAAGAGAGGGGTCCTGCTCATAGTCGACGAGGTACAGACGGGCTTCGGCCGAACGGGCAGGCTGTGGGCGTGCGAGCATTGGGGCGTAGAGCCCGATATCATGTGTATGGCCAAGGGCATTGCTGGCGGTTTGCCGATGGGTGCCGTAGCGGCGAGGGAGGACGTAGCGGTGAAAATGAAAGTGGGCGAGCATACGTCGACCTTTGGGGGCAATCCCTTAGCGTGTGCCGCAGCGCTCGCGACTCTTGACGCGATATTGCAAGACGGCCTGCTAGAGAACTGCAGATCTATAGGCAAGTACATGCTCGACAGGCTTAGAGAGGTCAAGGAGAGGTTCAGGGTGGCGAGGGACGCTAGGGGGGTGGGACTGATGCAAGCCCTAGAGCTTAGGATCGACGTCAAGGAGCCCTTGCTCTCTCTAATAAACGAGGGAGTCTTGGCGACTTACTCGGGGAGGACTGTCATCAGGTTTCTACCGCCCCTTTGCATAACCAAAGAAGAGGTAGACGTGGTGATAAGCGCTCTTGAAAGAGTGCTGAGCAATGTCAAGCTTTGAAGTGGAGTTCTTAGTCGATTTGTTGAAGATATATAGCCCGACGGGCCAAGAGGGCAAGCTAGCCAAGGTCCTATGCTCTAAGATGAGGGACTTGGGCTTCGAAGTCCATATAGACTCCGCCGGCAACGTCGTGGGCGCGTTGAGGGGGAAGGGCCCTAGGGTGCTACTCTGCGGCCACATGGACACAGTCCCAGGGTTCATTCCGGTCAGGGTGGAGAGCGGGGAGATATGGGGCAGAGGGGCCGTAGACGCAAAGGGCCCTTTAGCAACGCTGGTCTTGGCCGCAAAGAAGTATGCCAGTACAAGCAGAAGGGGCCTCGACATAGTGGTCGCAGGCGTCGTGGAGGAAGAGGGCTCCAGCAAGGGCATGTACCACTTAATCGATACCATGGAAGAGCCGGATATAGCCATATTTGGAGAGCCGAGCGGGGCATCTTGCTTGACGCTAGGGTACAAGGGGGGCGTGACATTCGAGGTTGTCATCGAGACCGAGGGGGGTCACTCAGCCAGCCCGTGGTTGTTCAAGAACTCCATAGAGGAGGCCCTGTCCCTTTGGAACGAGCTAAAGAAGGTCTTTGGCGCCTACGAGAGGAAAGACAGTAAGTTCTACTCACTGACGTACTGCTTGACGTCAATGAGCGGAGGCGGGGCCTCGGCCCTAGTGCCCTCTCACTGTGCTTTCAAATTCAACGTCAGGATACCACCCACACTTAAGTGCCGAGAGATAGTTAGGATGGTGAAGGAGGTCGTCGAGGACTTTGCGAGTAGCAGAAGCATCAAAGCAAGCGTCAGGTGGGACGACTGCGTCGAGGCTTACGTATTGAGCAGGACGAGCACGGTCGCAAGAGCCTTCAGCAGGGCGATATCCGAGCTCGGGGCTAAGCCCTCGTTCGCATACAAGACGGGAACCAGCGACATGAACGTGGCTGCTTCTAGGTGGGGCCGAGCAGAGATGGCGGCTTACGGCCCCGGAGACTCAAGCCTAGATCACACACCGCGGGAGAGGGTTAGCGTCGAGGAGTACTTAAAGTCCATAGACGTCCTATCGAGGGCCTTGTGGTGGATCGAAAGGCTCAAGAGCAAAGTTTTTGTATCGCAAAGCTCTTCATAGAACTTAGAACTTTTAACTACGATAACTCGCACCGAAGGTGCTGGCGTTGTCAGAGCTAGACGACATCGACAATGCGATATTGAACATCTTGCTCAAAGACTCTAGGACTCCCTACACCGTGATAGCTAGGAAGGTCGGCCTCTCAGAGGCTGGTGTGAGGAAGAGGATCGAGAGGTTAGTAAAGATGGGAGCGATCAAGAGGTTCACGATAGAGGTCGGCCGGCCGGTGGCTGTCAAAGCGATAACTCTCATAACTGCAGATACTTCGGCTGATACCTCAGAGGTCTCGCACGCTGTCAGGAGCGTTAATGGCGTGGAGAAGGTCTACGAAGTTACGGGGGTCTACGACATCGTCGCCATAATATCTTCGTCGAACATCAGTGAGGTAAACAGGTGCATCGACGAGCTCAGGAGGGTGAGGGGAGTGAGGTCGACCAATACGATGATGGTCTTGAGAGAGTGGTGAGCTAAGAGAAATTTTATAAGCCTTGATGTGGGAGTATGTCTTCGCATGAACTATAATGGGGGTTGGGTTTGAATGAAGGTTAAGTGCCCGGATTGCGATGGCGAGATTAACGTGCCCGACGACGCGATAGCCGGAGAGATCGTTAGCTGCCCAGACTGCGGTCAGGAGTATGAGGTCCACTTCGAGGGCGGCCAGCTTAAGTTAAAGCCCGCTGAGACCGTGAAGGAAGACTGGGGAGAGTAGTTTGGTAAAAGTGGTCATAACGTACGACAGGATCAGGGCTGAGGAGAAGGCCTTGCAGAGGGCGTGCGAAGAGCTAGGAGTCGAGGCATGCCTCGTCGACGTAAAGGACGCCTTCATCGACATAACCAAGAGCGAGGCGAACCCAGAGGTCTTAAAGGGCGACGTGGTAATTCAGAGATGCGTCGGGCACTATAGGAGCCTCTACTTAACGGCAATAATTGAGAGCGCTGGTTTGCCAGTCATAAACCCCTTTCAGACCACCCTGATATGCGGCGACAAGCTACTGACGACGCTGGCGTTGAGGAGGGCTGGAATACCGACGCCCAAGACGCTCATAGCTTTCACTCGCGAGGGCGCTCTAAAGGCGCTCGAGGAAGTGGGTTATCCGGCGATCCTAAAGCCCGTAGTGGGCAGCTGGGGGAGGCTCGTATCGCTGATAAAGGACGTCGAAACGGCCAAGGTGGTGATAGAGCATCGAGAGCTCATGTACCCGCTCTACCAAGTATTTTACGTTCAAGAGTTCGTGAAGAAGCCTGACAGAGACATCAGGTGCTTCGTCGTTGGCGACGAAGCGATAGCAGCGATATATCGCTACGCCGCCCCGGGCGAGTGGAGGTCCAACACGGCCCTCGGGGGCAAGGCCGTTAAGATGGAGATAAGTGACGAGCTCCGAGAGTTGAGCATAAAGGCCGCTAGAGCCGTCGGGGCTCACGTGGTCGGCGTTGATTGCTTGGAGAGCGAGAGGGGCCTCTTGGTCCACGAGCTCAATAGCGTAACAGAGTTCAGGAACGCCGCCCCGGCTACGGGCGTGGACATAGCCAAGAAGATAGTAGAGTACGCTATCTCCTTGGCAAAGAACTGACCCCTCCCCGCCCTTCAGGGCGGGGCTTTCAAAAGTAAATGGGCTTTAGCCCTTCGCGACGGCTATCGGCCTTAATCTAACGACCTTGGTCGCTATCCCCACTCTGTGGCTAACTTCAGCGACCCTGTCGACGTCCTTGTAGGCCCTGTCCCACTCTTCGGCCAGGACCCTTATGCTGGCCGCCCTGACAGCTATGCCCTTCTGCTCCAGCTCCTCCTTGACCTCAGAGCCCCTGACTTGCCTTAGGGCCTCCTCCCTCGACATCATCCTGCCAGCCCCGTGGGCCGTGGAGCCGAACGTTATCTCCATGGCCTTGGGGTTTCCAACTAGTATCCAAGAGCTGGTACCCATGGATCCCGGTATTAGCACGGGTTGCCCGACGGGCCTGTACTTGGCGGGCACGTCGGGGTGGCCAGGCGGGAAGGCCCTCGTAGCCCCCTTCCTGTGCACGAAGACCTTCCTCTTAACGCCATCGACCACGTGCTCCTCGATCTTGCATATGTTGTGGGCCACGTCGTAGACGAGCTTTAGTCCCAAGTCCTCTGGGTCTCGCTTGAACGTCTTCTTAAAGGCCTCCCTCACCCAATGGGTTATCATCTGCCTGTTGCACCAAGCGAAGTTGGCCGCCGCTGACATGGCCGCGAAATACTCTTCGGCCTCCTTGGACGTCGTTGGCGCGCACGCCAGCTCTCTGTCGGGTATCGATATCTTGTACTTCCGCACCGCCATTTCCATCACTCGGAGGTAGTCGCTACACACTTGGTGGCCTAGCCCTCTGCTCCCGGTGTGTATCATCACCGTCACTTGGCCCTCCTCTCGAATCCCGAAGGCTTTCGCGACCTCTGGGTCGAATATCTTGTCGACGACTTGTACCTCGAGGAAGTGATTCCCGCTGCCCAAGGTGCCTAACTGGTCGAAGCCCCTGTCCTTGGCCCTCGAGGAGACCTTTGAGGGATCTGCCGTCTTCATGCACCCTCTCTCCTCGCAGTACTCCGCGTCCTCCTCCCAGCCGTAGCCATGCCTTATCGCCCACTTGACTCCCTCGGCCAAGACCTCGTCGAGCTCGCTCCTCGTCAGCCTAACAGCCTTAGTCGTCGAGCCCAAGCCCGATGGCACCAGATTAAATATCGTAGTTATGAGGTCCTCGATGACTGGCTTTACGTCTTTGTAGGTCAGGTTAGTGACCAACACCCTGACGCCGCAGTTAATGTCGTAGCCTATGCCCCCCGGACTTATGACTCCCTCCTCAGCGTCCATGGCGGCCACGCCGCCTATGGGGAAGCCGTAGCCTTGGTGGCCATCGGGTAACGTTATGGACCACTTCTGTATCCCGGGCAAGTACGCCACGTTCACTGCCTGCACTATCGTCAGGTCTTCGAGCATCTTGCTCAGGAGGACCTTGTCGGCGAATATCCTAGCGGGCACCCTCATGCCAGGCTTATAGTCCTTGGGGACCTCCCACGTGTACTCATCTAGTTGTCTTAAGGGAATACCCCTAGAGGACAAAGGCGCCACCTCCAACTATGCGTCCAGGCCATTCAAATGCGACTACTGACCACCCATTAAATGAGCTACCCGAATAAGTGTAGGCTTCTCGCTTTTAAATTTCGCTTTGCTCACATACGACTACCTTATCCTTGACCCCGTGGGGGCCTCGCCGTCTACCGTCAGCCAGACAGGCTTTCCATCGACGTCAGCCGCCAACAACATGCCTCTAGACTCGACGCCCATTATCTTCTTCGGCCTTATGTTGACGAGGACCACGAACTTCTTGCCCAAGAAGTAGCCCGGGTCGTAGTACTCTCCTCCGCCGACGACCACATCTCTTAACTCGCCGCCCACGTCGACCTTGAGCTTGATGAGCTTCTTAGAGCCCGGGATCCTCTCTGCCCCTACGACGGCTCCAACCCTCAAGTCCAGCATGTTAAAGAGCTCCATTGAGACCTCTTCGCTCATGCTATCACTTGCAGAGATGTTACGTGGCTACCCTTAAATCCTTTGTCTTTACCAACTTACACCTCGAAGATTATTGGAGGTGTTGGGAGTGGATAAGGTCGAGGTGAAGGAGAGGGAGGTTCTCCTCCTACACCCCAGGAACACAGTCATAGTGACTTGCTGCACGCCGGACGGCAGGCCCAACGCCATAACCATAGCATGGTTCACGCCCTTATCGCTCAAGCCGCCCATAGTGGCGATCTCAGTGGCCCCTAAGAGGTACTCTCACGAGTTGATATCCAAGACAGGGGAGTTCGTGATAAACGTCCCGACGATGGACATGCTGAGGCAAGTGTGGATATGCGGGGTCAAGAGCGGTAGGGATGTCGACAAGACAAGAGAGTGCGGCTTCACTTTAGAGCCCTCGTTGAAGGTGAGGCCCCCATCGATCAAGGAGTGCGTGGCGAACCTAGAGTGCAAGGTCATCAACAAGCTCACGGTAGGCGATCACACCCTCTTCATAGGCGAAGTCGTCGCGGCGAGGGCCGTCAAGGGCGTCTTCGACGGAGTGTTCGACGTGATGAAGGTCAAGCACGTCCTCCACATAGGCTATGACAAGTTCACGACGACGGCTAACGAGGTTAAGAGGGCTGGCTCCTAGCTCTTGACGCTCTTTCCCTACAGTAATCCCTCAAGACGTCGTGGCAGTATGAGCACTTTGGCGAAGAGCTCGTGCAGATGGCGCTCCCGAAGAGGTACGTGAGCGTCTGGACCCAGCCACCAAATCCTCGAAACTTCCCCTCAATCTCCACCTTGAGACAGGGCCCGAGCCTGTCCACGCACTCGTCGCAATAAAGACTCAAGCAAAGGGCTTTGTTGGGCATCCTTACCCCCTTCTCGATCCATCCGAGCCTTTTCGAGACCCTTTGGAGGTGGGTGTCGCACGGGACTATCCAGGACGAGCGAGTGGCGAAGAGCAGGGTAGCATCAGCGACTTTGGGCCCTACCCCCCAGCACGACATCAACGCTCGCCTCAAGTCCTCGAGGGCAGCTCCCCTCACGTCAAGTCCCAGCCTTACGTAGTCTCGAAGCGTCTTGACTAGGTCAGCCAGCTGATAGCTCGTCCCAACGCACTTGAGCTCCTCCGGCTTGAGACTCGCTATCGTTATGGGGTCGCAGCGCCAGCGATCCCAGAGCTCCTTGACCCACTTGCGCACGAAGACTTCGTATCTCGTCCTCTTGGACAGGGCTACGGCAATGAATATGCAGTTGAAGTCGTGAGGAGCTATTGAGAGCCTGAGCCCAGGGAAGAGCTCCGTCAGAGCTCTGACCTGCTCCTTGAGCTCGCCCCTCAGCTTAGAGACCCTCTGCGAAGGCTTCTCGTCCCACAAACCAAGCTCGTGAGCTAGAGCTCCGCTAACGTCCTCGCCGACCTCGCGAGCGACGAAGGCCTCGACGAAGTCATCGACCTGCCTTACGGTCACG
>Ga0209183_1000285_pt1 | contig 22604 bp, 24 predicted proteins | sample LHCtaG_2_FD_184120 | JGI IMG/M metagenome (GOLD analysis project Ga0209183, IMG submission 184120) | Hot spring microbial communities from Little Hot Creek, USA to study Microbial Dark Matter (Phase II) - LHC4sed_replicate (SPAdes)... | ecosystem: Environmental > Aquatic > Thermal springs > Hot... | reverse complement strand
GGAATTTAAAGGATGAATTGAATAAATTTATATACTGGTTTATCTAATTTTTTCTACTAGTATGAGTAAAGTTAAAGCTATCTTCCGGTCTTGGTTCGGCTCTTTAGAGTTTGAATTCTCAACCGTTGAAGAGCTACATGAAAAACTCAATCTCGTTAAAACGGCTTTGGAGGAGACTTCTTCAATGGGCTTTAGAGAGCTACTTAAAAGCGAATCGACTCTGGAGGATTTTCAACCTTTAAAATCGAAGTCTTTCGAGTTTGCCGAGAAAAGTCTGCAGGCTTCAAATTTAGAAGGTATAATAGAGTGGAGTGTTGATGGCCCTCTGATAGTGGCTTCGGAGAAGGCTAAGTTAAGCCAGTATGAAGCTATAGGGTTGCTACTCTACGCGTTTAAAGAGCAGAAGGCTGATCCTAAAACCATAGCTCTACTTTTGCAAAACTCCGGCATTAAGGTTTCAAACGTATCAGCTAGGCTTAAGGAAATGGCTGATTCAGGTAGAGTTTTCAAACCCGATCCAAAGGATGTTATGTGGAAGCTTTCAGCTCAAGGTCAGATGTGGGTTGAGAAGACTATTATCCCGAAGGCTAGAGGTGGTTTTCTGTGAGCGGGGTTAGGGTTAAGGTTTCATTTGAAGGTGGTGAATGCGAGTTTTCAGGAGACGCCGAACAGGTTTTGAGAAGTCTCATTAAGTTCATCTCGGACGTTTATCCAGCTTTCAGTCTTGTTAAGAATCTAACTTTAAGCTTGGATTTAGAGGAGGTTTCCAAGGGTTTAAGAGACCTTGTTGCCGTACATCCTGAGCCTACGGTTTTAACGGATATGAGGAAGTTGACTATTTATGAGGGCTGTCTACTCGTTTTAATCGTCAAATACCTCGCATACCTTTTCGGTAAATCCGATAAGCCTTCACTTTCACTTGAAGAGGTTTCCGGGAGACTGGGTAAATCTAAAAGCTCTATAAGTGCTAGGCTTAGCGAACTTCAAAACAGCTATCTGGTTGAGAAGGTGGAGAGGGGTGAGTATAGGGTCACTTCAAAGGGGTTGAAGTACTTCATAAGCGAGGTTGCACCTAAACTTAGAGGTGAACGCGTTGAGTAGTATAGAGATAAATGTTAAAATGGGCTCTCTAGAAGCTACTTTCAAAGGCGAACCCGATGCCGTTTTAAAATCCTTCTTTGAATGGCTTTCTGAAGCATACCCATCCTATGAGGTAATCTCTAAGATAGTCTTTGAACCAAACTTGGATAAACTTATCCGAGAATGTTCTGAGCTTTTCCTCGTAACAGACGGCGGCGTAATAATCAGAAGGAGCGATTTAGCTGCTGAAGACGCCATAATCTTAAGCCTAGTAGGCGCCTACGTAGGTTTTAGACTTGGAAAACTCGGGAAAGAATCTATGACGCCATCTGAGCTCGCTAAAACAACAAGTAAAGCCTTAAAAACAGTCTACAATACCCTAGCCTCCATGGTTAAGCAGGGTAAGATAAGCAAGTTGAATGGAGAATACGGACTTACGAAGGATCAGATCGCCAAGTTTACGTTTGAAGTACTTCCGAAGATTAAAAGGTCTACCATGTGAACTCTTATCGGCATACCGCTAAACCGGATAAGTGCAACACATCGAACCTTTTCTCGGTCTTTCAAAGATTAAGCATGTTACATTAGTTCTTGTGGAGCCTCGCCTTCTCCACTGCTTTTTCAACTTCTTCTCTTATTATATAGCCTCCTATGTGAAGTATGGGCTCTCTTACCTCAGGGTCTATGTTCATGGTTGCTGTACATGGGTAGCTGTGGTGGGCTCTAGCTATGGCATCGTATAGGGTTTCCCTTTTCGTTTCAACACCTGTCAACTTCTTCGCTATGTACCATGTTGAGCCGCACGGTGCACTACGTTTGACGAACGCATACTCTATGATCTCGCACCCGCCTCTCTCGGCTAGAGATATTTCAAGCATAGGTCTACCTACGTGGAACTCTACGACGAAGCGTGAGATTAGAGGTCTATCTTCTGATGGTTCTAGAGAGCAGAAGGGCTTTGGAAATACCGTTTCCAAGCCTAGTTCTAAACAGTGTTCTTCAACTTGCCTTCTTAAACCTGATGGCACTTCGTTGAAGTCTTCCACAGGTACTATTAATGCTTCCACGCCGTTCTTCTTCAGGTGTGTTGGCAGTTCCAATAGTAGGTCTTTATGTAGGCCTGAGGCTATGCATATGTCGGCTTTGGGTATAGACTTAGGCATATACTCCTCAGGTTTATCTATGAACGCCGGTAGGTTTGAAGGGTTTGGAAGCTTTATAGCGGCAAGTATGCTCTGAACGTAGCTGTAGAGGCCGTATTTGCAAGAATTGCAGTATAATCCGCAGGATTTGCAAAAGCTTGGATCGTTTATCAGGTTTCTTACAACCCGTTCTGCGAATTCCCCACCATATATGAATATTAACGTTAAGGTTTTCCCTCTATCTGCCAAACTAGCACCACAAAAGTTTATAGGAGGTATTCCGGGCTTCCAGTTGCAAGCATAACATACTCTATGAATAGTTTCTCTGGAACTGCTCCGACAAACTCAACCCTATCGTTTATAACAGTTTTCGGAACACCCATGACGGCATACCTGTATGCGAGGTGGGGGAATTCACCTACATCCACCACTTCAGCCCTAACCAGTTCACTTTCCACTGCAAGCTTATAGGCTAGGCTTGCCACCTGGGGACAGTAGGGGCATGTTAATGTTACGAAGACTTGAATACGGGCTGGTGTTCTCAAGGCTTTAAGCCTCCTCCTAGATTCCTCTGATAGGTCTGTTCTCCCAGTTGAAGCATAGAATAAAGCCTCCAATAGAGTTTGAAACTCGTAGCCGTACGGTAGACCATAGAACCTTAAACCGTAATCCCTAGCCCCCACTACGGCTACGGCTGGAACCTTATCAACCATGTAAGATTTTGCCTTCTCGGAATCTTTAACGAAATCATATACTTCAACTATAATCTTATCGCTTAGAGATACCAATTCTTCGATTAGGCTTCTGGTTTGAGCACAAAGTGGACATTCAACTTCTTGCGTGAATACAATAAGCTTAACGGGGTTTTCCAACCTCTTGTTAAACTCCTCCTTCAAACGCCTCTTATGATCTTCACGTAACATTTTTCCAGCCTAATACAGTGTAGCTCCAAGTATATTTTAAATATTTCCTTGAACATAAAAACCATAAATGTGATTCTGCACTATTTTCCTCAATTTTCCATTCTTTAGATCGGCATCCATAGGGAGCCGCGCTCCTCCGTTGGGATTAGGGCGTTTAATACTGGTTCTATCCACCTATTATTCGCTATGTCATAGAGTATGAAGTCGCTGTCGAACTGCCAGTAGGCCCAACTCCAACCCATGTTTTCCGCCAGTCTAGCAATAAAGCTTAAGTAGCGAACTCTAGAGTCCATTGGAGCTTTATCGTAGACTCCGAACTCTCCGAGGAATATCGGCCTGTTATGTTCTTTCGCCCATGATTGAGCCTTACTGAAGGAGTTTACAACTGCCTTTTTCTCCTCATCTGTTCCTCTCCACTCTACGCCGATTTTACCTTCCCGTCCAGCCCATTTAGCACCTTGATGTGTAAAGTCCATTGGCTCATAGTAGTGAACTGTTACTATGATGTTTCTATCATCCTCAGGTAGATCGAGTTTACTGAGGAGGTTGATGCTGTTCCAGTATGCGGGACCTATGATAACGGTTCTCTCCCGGTTATTTTCTCGGACCACATGGAGGGCCTCTTTAAGGAAAATGTTCCATAATTCTGGTGTCAATTCACCGTTAGGCTCATTCAACAATTCAAATAAAACCTCATCTGGATATTCGCAGTATCGTTCTCCAATCTGTTTCCAGAAGGAGAGAAACCCCTCCCTATTCTCCAACGGAGTTCTCCCCATAGCTATAAATTCATGAAAGTCGAGTATAGCCATAAGACCGTTATCGAGAGCCTGCTCAATAGCCCAGTCCAATATTTCCAACCAACTATCTGAAAGCTTATACTCCTTATTCACGGCTTCATCACGGAATGGGTGAAGTGCGATGCGTACACTGTTGAAGCCAGCATCAGCTATGAGCCTAAAATGCTCCTCCTTCATACGTGCCTTATTCCTAAACCTCCATATTGGATCATAGCCAAGTATGTTGACACCTCTCCCCAATCTCTTATTCTGACTAAAAACATCCATTTATAACACCATGATGAACTAATCTTCAAATCGCTTAAGCTTTTCTTCAACTCATGGTTTTGATATGGAACTTGGGAAGCTTAGCAATGAAAGGAAGTGTGCGGGATGGAGAAGAGGACTGTTTAAACTTGAATCCATAGATTCAGTAACCGTGTAAATCTACGGATACTGGAAAACTGTTTGCTTTTCTACACGTCGGAGAGAATTTGAAGAGATGTATAAGTTTGGATAAAAGTTTAAGGGTTGTAGGGTTTTAAGCCCAATTTAAATAATTCATTTGGATTATTGTAGAGCCAGTCTGCGGCTAAGTTCATTGCTTCTGTTTTTGAAATCCATTTTCTTGATAATAGATCCGACAGTGCACGTGCGATGTTTTCTTGTGCTTGCGTTAGATGCGCTGGCACCATTTCTGGTGCAAAGTAATCTCCTCCAAAACCATTTATCTTTTTATGCGGTATTGTAACTACCGCTCTCTCCAGTAAATCTATGCTATATATTGGGTCTATTATGTTCACCCAGCATAAATTTACATACACGTTTGGGTAGTTTTTCGCTAAAAACAATAGATCACCCATATAGGGCCAGTTTCCATGGAACAGGTCAAAGTAGACTTCTCGGTGGAGCTCTAAAACCCGTATGAAGTGTGCCGCATTTGCTTTATCTACACGGTTTCTTACACCTGCCATGTGCCCGGTATGTATTTGAACTGGAAGGCTTAGGTTTCTAGCAAATCTCATGTATTCGTGGAATAGAAAGTCATCTAGTGGTTTTGCCTCAGGCCAGCCTAGGCTATTGTTTGGATCTATGAGACATTTATTGAATAGGTGCTCAGCTCTCTCTAGTTGAGGGTTTAAAGTCTACAGGTCTATAGTATGCACTCTGGTCTTTTACACCTACGACGCTCAGTTCTTTTAAACGCCTAAATATTTCTTCAACGACTTCTAGGAATTCGTCTAGACACGTCACGGTTCTATCTGCGATCTCGGCAATGTTCTGTACATTATAGAAAGACCTTACTGGTTCATGAAACAGTGGAAGCGGTATAAGAGGCTTGTAGCATTCCGGCAGTTTGACTTCACCCTTAAGAAAACGTTTTAACATGTCTAGTGATCCAAGTATATCGACGAGTACGACTTTAATATTTAGAGATTCCAGGAATTCAACTATTTTATCCCCATGGAGCCTATCTATCTTCTGGCTGAGCCTTTTAAGACTTTCCAAAGTTAATGTTTCCTCATCATAGATGCGCATTATGTGTTTCACTTCCCTAGCGTACGCCGTATGCTCAGTCTTAACCCAGTATTTTTTGAATACGGGCCATTTCTCCTCTGTAGATACTTCATCGTTTTGGAGGATTTGAAGTTCTTTGGGAGATATACCTGCTGAAAGTAGGTCGCTTGGAAAGTATCCTCTTAGTAAAAAGGCTATGGGTTCTCTAGGGGCTGTGTAGCTATCTGGAATGGCTAAGTGTTCATGAGAATCTACCACTGGAATCTGTTTTACTGCTTCAAGAATCTCTTCATACATAACGATCGCCTTAACCCAGCTTAAACTACAGTAGCATTTAACTCTTTTCCCGATACATTTAGAAAATACACGACCATTAAATGTTCCTCCAATGTTCTCTATGACTAAAGCAAGAGCTTTCTGGTGTAAGTTTGCGTAAACGGATATGTATCCACTTGCGATCAACTACAGCTCTCTAGCAAAATATAAATATCAATTTTTGTAATAATATCGTAAATGTCCAATTTAAACACCGTTTACGCCAAGGTCTTAATGAATTTCGGTTTAGACGACTTCTCCAGCAAGGAGTTTAAAGAAGTGGTTCGTGTAGACAACCCCAATCTTATAATTCACCGACTATGCAAAATGGGTTATTTGACGAGGTGTCGTAGGGGGCTTTACAGAGCAACTCACCCATTGCTATTGAGTCTGGAGCGTGGTGGTTATAAGTGGAGGGATAAGGTCCCTCAGAGGGAGTACCTGCCGATCTTGGAATTCATCACTGTCAGATTGGTCGAGTTTTTCTGGAGTAAGCTCATCTCGCTGATAGTCTTCGGCTCTGTAGCACGTGGAAAAGCTAAGATGGAGAGCGATGTAGACGTTCTAGTAGTAGCAGATGGATTGCCTGAGAGGTATTCGGAAAGGTTGGTGTTAATTAGAAAAGTGCTATCTGGGGTGGAAAGCATTAGAATGAGAATGTGGGAGAAAGACGGCGTATATCCATTAATAGATGTGATTGCTTTAACACCTCAGGAAGCATCGATAAATCATCCCTTCTACCTAGATATGGCTGGCGAAGCGGTAGTGGTCTTTGACAGGGGAGATTTTATGAAGAATAGACTAGAGGTGCTTGAAAGGAAATTGTGTGAGATCGGAGCTAGGAAGGTAGTACTTCCTAACGGTAGCTGGTTTTGGGATTTTAAGAGTGAGATTAGCAAGGGCGAGGTTGTTGAACTGTGAGGACGGACATTATGGCTATGGATTACATGAGGAGGGCTAAATCGAGGTTGATAGACGCTGAATCAGCCTTTAAAAGAGGCGATTACCCGGAAACGGTACGCTACTCTCAAGAGTGTGTCGAATTGTCTTTGAAGGCATCTCTAAGAGCAGTTGCAGTAGAATATCCCAAGGTCCACGACGTGGGAGACGTTTTAAAGGTCTGTAGGAATAAGTTTCCAGATTGGATGCGAAGAGAGGTTGATAGACTAGCTGAAATATCGAGAGATTTATCAGAGAAGAGAGCACCGAGCATGTATGGAATAGAAGCCCTTGGAAAAACGCCAAGCCAGCTCTTCGATGAAAAAGATGCTGAAGACGCTTTAAGCAAAGCGAAATACGTTTATGAGAGGATTTCAAGGTTTATAGAAGAATTCTACTCTTGACATTACATGGGTTTACTATGGAGTTTAGGGAACTTAGCAACGAAAGGAAGTGCGTAGTATGGAGAATGCAGAATCTCCGCTCGCTATGCAAGCCAGTAAAGCTGGTAAAAAGCCTTAGTTTTCCTAAACCTCTTGAAACGTACCTATCAACTCTATTCTCCCATTATTTAGAATCGCAACACTATCTGCTAGATTTTCCACTTGGAGCATGTTATACTCCATTATAATTACTGTCGTCCCCTTCTCCCTATTAATGCTTAAGAGGAACCCCCATCAACTATACCACCCACCTCTCTAATCGCCCTTTCAACACTTCCAACAGCGGACATTTTAACGCCAATAATAATGGGATAGCTTCTGTGAGCCGTGTCATTATAATGGTTGTAAGTGTATGCAATAGTCCCAGCCTAAAGATCCAGATGTTATCAGCGTTTGTTTCCTCCTAAATCGTTCAGAATTTCTAAATATTGTCATCCAGGAGGATACTCTATTAAGTTTTTAAGCGATGAGAGCTGAAGGCATCGCTTAAGCCTATAGTTGGTATGAACTGAAAGTGAGATTGAAGATACGTTTATTAGACTTTTAGCGGTTTTGTAATGATGTAGTGTATGTCATCGTACGAGCTGAGAATGAGGAAAGCATTCATCAAACTGTTGAAAGAGGATGAAGAGTTCAGATACATGGTAGCAGGGCTTATAGGACTAGAGGAAATACTAAAAAGACTGGACAAAAACGAACAAGAGCTAATAAGACTTAGGGAAGACATGGTTGAGGGGTTTAAGAGACACGATGAGGAAATTGCGAAACTTAGAGAAGATATGAATAGGAGTTTTGAGCTTGTTGAGAGGCATATTAGTGCTCTGGGTGCAAGATGGGGCATAATGGCGGAGGATGCTTTCAGGAATAGTTTGAAGGGTTTACTTGAGAAATCTTTCAAGGTAAGTATTGAGAGGTGGAGGGATTTTGATGGGGAGGGTTTCGTTTACGAGCACCCAAGCCTGGTCGAAATGGACGTGGCAGTACAAGACCAGGAAATAATACTAATCGAGATCACATCACATGCGAGAAAATCCGATGTAACTCTCTTTAAGAAGAAGGCAATATTCTATGAGAAGAAGACTGGTAGGAAGCCATCAAGGCTAATTATTGTAACACCTTATGCCGATGAAGAAGCCTTAGAGCTTTCAGGAAAACTACAAATAGAACTCTATACGAAAGTTTAGGTTCCGTTATAATAGTTGATCTTATTTGTGTGTTTTCTCAAAATCTTCCCTACTCTTCAGTCTCTCAACAAGATTTAAAACTTTAGATTTTATACTATCTCTAATCTTCCTCGCTTCTTCTAGTGGCATTTTAGCTGGGTCTGGCATGTTCCAGTGTTCCACATGTTTGGCGTAGACTATTGGACATACGGTGTTGCCATCGCCTCCGCAGACTATGATAACCATTTCGGCTTTTTCCTGAATTAGTCTTGTCATAGGTTGAGGCTTCTTACGACTTATGTCTATTCCTTCTTCAAGCATCAGCTTAATAGCGTTGGGGTGAATGGCCTCCGCTGGCGTTAAACCTGCACTTACAGCTGTCCAATCTTCCGGAGCATATTTGTTAAAGTAGGCTTCAGCGATCTGGCTTCTAAAACTGTTCTCTACGCAGATAAAGAGTACTGTTCTCATATGTTTAAGCCCCCAATTAGTCCCTCTAGTCTAGAAGCCTCTTCTTGGAAACCGCCCATATTTTAACTAACCCCCTTAATTCTTCCAGCAAGCAGTTTACCGATTTCAACTATCTGCTTAACATCTTCCTCAGTAGGTGGGCCGTTGACCTCCAATGTGCCGACTATTTCAACCTTAAGCTGACCTAGGATTTCCTGCATCTGCTTTATAGCCGCAGCACCCCATCCATAAGAGCTTAAGAAAACCGCAAACCTTGTCGGTGGGTAGAGAGCTCTCACAAGATATGACGCATAAATCGCCAATGGATGAGCCCCACCTAAAACTGTCGGAGCTCCTAGAACTATTGCCCTTGAATCTACAAGGTCTTTTGCTATGTCGCCTAGATCTGCTGATGTCAAATTGTAGACGGCTACTTCTATCCCCTCAGAAGCTAGGGTTTCAGCCATCTGGTTGACCATTTTCTCACTGCTCCCCCACATACTAACGTAGATTATTGTCGTTTTCATCTTAGTTTCACCATAAGCCCATCTTCTATACGCATCCAGTATAGGCTTTGGATTTCTATGTATTGGGCCGTGGCTGGGTGCGATCATCCATATCTCTAGGTTTTCAAGCTTCTCCAGCGCCTTCTTCGCCATTGCTCTGAAAGGCATCATTATTTCACCCCAGTATCTCTGAGCGTGGATAAGCAGGTCTTCGATTTCATCGCTGTATACGCCCATTGCCAGATGGGAGCCGAAGAAGTCGCATGGGAAAAGAATGCAATCCTCTTCAAGGTAGGTGAACATCGTCTCCGGCCAGTGTAACATCGGCGCTTCAATGAAGCGTAGTGTCTTGCCGCCTAGGCTTATGGTTTCATTGTCGCCTACAACCTTTATCCTCTCCGTCGGCACGTGGTAGAAGACCTGCGCCATTTTTACGCCTCTACGTGTAGTTACGAGTTTTGCCTTCGATGCTATCCTCATCAGGTGTGGTATGGAGCCAGCGTGGTCGGGCTCAGCATGGTTCATAACGATATAGTCTATTTCATCCGGCTTTGTGAAGTTTCTGATTTTCCCCTCAAGCTGCTTTTCAAAGCCCGGGTTAACAGTGTCTATTAGGGCTTTACTGTTTTCGCCGATTATGAGGTAGGCGTTATACGATGTTCCTTTTGGAAGCGGGATTAAGGCGTCGAAAATTCTACGGGTCCAATCCCTAACGCCAACCCAGTAAACATTTTTAGCTATTTCCACGACTTCCCCCTCGGTCATACATCACCTTTATTACAATTGTAATAAAGCGTATTTATACCTTTCCCAGAATATCACGTCGAGGAGCGGAGTGGAATGTTACTACCATGCGAGGTTGCAGTGAAAAGCCTACTTCCAGCAGTAAGGTCGGTATTGGCCAAACAACTCACGACAAGGCATGGCTTGAAGCAGGTAGAAGTTGCAAAACTTCTAGGCGTAAGCCAACCAGCCATAAGCCTTTATAGTAAGAAAATGCGGGGGAAGGCTTTAGACCTGGAAAGGGATGGGGAAGTTAAAACTTTGATAGAAGATTTAGCGGATTCCCTAGCAAAGGGAAGCCTATCCTACAGAGATTTCACTCTAAAGTTTTGCAGTATCTGCAAGACTACGCGTGCAAAAGGACTGTTATGTAACATGCATAGGGCTTTAGACCCAACATTCGACACGGAAAAATGCAAGCTATGTATGTCTACAGACGTAAAATGTTAGCTAAAAATTCCTAAGCGTTAAGTCTATACGTGACTGTTGAGTGAAATAAATTAGGTAGAGGTGTTTGAATGGATGAACATTTGATAGCATCTTTCCTGGATAAGAGGAACGTTTTTGCTGTTATAGGTGTCAGCAGGGATCCTGCTAAGTATGGGCATCGAGTCTATAGGGATCTACGTTCAGCTGGTTATAGGGTTTTCGCCGTAAACCCTAATTTAAGCGAGGTTTTAGGCGATAAGTGCTATCCAAGTCTTGAAGCGTTGCCAGTGAAGCCTGACGTCGTTAGCGTAGTTGTTCCTCCGAAGGTGACCGAAGCTATTGTAGAAACTTGCAGGAAGCTTGGGATAAAGAAGGTTTGGATGCAACCGGGTTCGGAATCCGAAACAGCGATAAAATTTTGCAGGGAAAACGGCATCGATGTTATCCATGGAGTTTGCATAATGGTCGAGAGAAGGAGACAGAAATAGCCAATACAAATTTTAAAAAACACTTATTAGTAGTGCTGAAAAGTATACATGAGGATAAGTTTTGGAAACTCATTTCCATCATCACGCTCACCATGTTAAAGAATTTAAAAGAAGATTCTTGACCTCAGTAATACTTACAATTCCCGTTCTGCTTTTATCTGAAATGGTTCAGATGTGGCTTGGCCTCCAGTGGATACAGATCCCCTATCAGAAACAGGTGTTATCCCTCTTATCGATCGTTATTTATTTTTATGGGGGATGGCCCTTCTTGAAAGGGCTAGCTCAAGAGGTTGAAGCCAAACAGCCTGGTATGATGACGCTTATTGGTACAGCCATATCCGTGTCTTTATTCTATTCCCTTGGAACAGGCTTCATAATAAGTGGAAAGGACTTTTTCTGGGAGCTTGCAACCCTCATCGACATCATGCTTCTGGGACATTGGGTAGAGACAAAAAGCGTTTTAGGCGCTTCAATAGCTTTGGAAGACCTTGCTCACATAATGCCTACAATAGCCCACCTCATTAGAAACGGCGAGGTTATAGATGTCCCAATTTCGCAGTTAAAAAGTGGTGATGTCGTTCTCGTTCGCCCTGGGGAAAAAATCCCCTCTGATGGGGTCGTTGTTGAAGGTGAATCTACAGTCAATGAATCCCTGTTGACTGGTGAGTCGAAGCCTGTCGATAAGAAGGTCAGCGACAGCGTTGTCGGTGGAACGATAAACGGTGATGGTATACTTAAAGTGCGTGTGGAACGAACTGGCGAAGAAACCTACTTGGCTCAAGTCATAAAACTTGTTAGAGAAGCTCAAGAGAGCAGGTCAAGAACGCAGGATTTGGCGAATAAGGCTGCCGCTTTTCTGTTTTATGTGGCTTTAGGTGTTGGAATAGTAACATTCATTGCATGGAGCTTTATCGCCGATTTGGATTTTGCCCTTGAAAGAACAGTTACGGTGCTTGTAATAGCATGCCCACACGCCTTAGGTTTAGCTATACCCTTAGTTGTGGCTTTATCCACATCTATAACGGCGAAAAGCGGCATTCTCATAAGAGATAGACGTGCCTTCGAGATGATTAAGGATGTAAACATTGTCGTTTTTGACAAAACCGGAACATTAACTGTTGGAAAATTCGGCGTAAGCGATGTTGTCTCATTTATACCTAAAGAAGAACTTTTAAGACTTACCGCAAGCATCGAATTTAACTCTGAACATGCTATAGCAAAGGCCATAGTGGAATATGCCGGAAACAAAGGCGTGAAAATTCCCCGGGCAGAAGGGTTTAAGGCTTTACCGGGGAAAGGCGCCTACGGAAAGGTTGGAGAAAGGGAAGTTTACGTTGGAAGTGTAAAACTCCTGGAAGATTTTAAGATAAAAGTAGAGAATCCGAAGATAATAGAGCTTCAGGAGCAGGGCAAAACAGTCGTTTTTACAATTGTTGACGGTAAGCTCGCTGGTGCCTTTGCTCTAGCCGACTCTATAAGGGTAGAATCCTATGAAGCGGTTAAAAGACTGAAGGAGGGAGGCATAAAGGTTTACATGCTAACCGGGGACTCTGAAGAAGTCGCCCGCTGGGTTGCTGGAGAGCTCGACGTAGACAATTATTTTGCACGAATACTGCCAAGTCAAAAAGCAGAAATAGTCAAGGTCCTAAGGGGAGGTGGCAATAGGGTTGCTATGGTTGGAGATGGTGTAAACGATGCTCCAGCACTCGTTACCGCCGACGTTGGTATTGCTATAGGTGCCGGAACAGATGTTGCCGTAGAAAGTGCGGATATAATCTTAGTCAAAAACGACCCGAGAGACGTCGTGAAGGTGATCGACATCTCTCGCAAAACCTACTCAAAGATGATGCAGAATCTTTGGTGGGCGGCTGGCTACAACATCATAACAATACCTTTAGCAGCTGGAGTCTTATCAGGATTCGGCTTAAGTCTGCCACCAGCCATCGGAGCAATGATAATGTCGCTAAGTACAATCATAGTTGCCTTTAATAGTCAGACTCTACGAAAATATGAGACTGAAGGATCGAAAATGACTGGTAAAAAACCCTCAGTCATAGACCCTGTTTGTAAAATGAAAATAGACCCTGATATGGCCTATGGTAAAATTGAATATGAAGGGCGAATTGTCTACTTCTGCTCGAAAGCTTGTGAAGAAGAGTTTAAGAAGAATCCGAAGAGATATGTAAAATAGTCAATTGAACCTCGCGATTTCAGGGTTAAGTCTTTCAAAACTAAATACCTAGCCTGAACCTAGGTCGGCTTATGTAAGAACATAATAGAATTATAGGCTTGTTGAGGCTACTGTTCAGGTTCTAGTATGACTGCTGTCCCCGTAGCAGATACCAGTACTATACCTGCACCTAAGCCTAAATCTGAAGTTTCTATGTCTACGCCTATAACGGCATTGGCTCCGAGGGTTAAAGCTTTAGCCTTCATCCTCTCTACCGCCTCGTTTCTAGCTTTCTCCATTTCACTTGTAAAGGCTGTAACCTCTCCACCTATCATAGTTTCGATTCCGGCTATGAATCTTCCAAGAACACCCCTAGTTCTTGGAGATAGCCCTGTGACTATGCCTAAAACCTTTTTAATCCTATAGCCTGGCATAACGTGTGTCGTAGCCATTATAAATGTAGATTCTAAAGATGCACCGCATTTAGGGCAGAATTTAACACCTTCACCAGCTTCAAAACCGCAGACCGGACACTTCATAAAAACACTTCAACAGTTTCTTTAGCAAACACTCTATTATAGTTTATAGTGTTCAGCCTTTACTCAGTCACATATAGACGACCTTGAGAGGTATATCCAATCCCTCTGAATTCTGCTTTACATTGTAGTCTCTACTTTTAAACTTTTGAATAAGTCTTCTGCTCCTTTTCTCTTCAGCCTTACTAAACTAGACTTATGTTTGAAAATTGTCCTGTTATCATTGCCAAAGAGCAATAAGACAAACTTGAAAGCCTTGATGTAATCACCCTCCTGTTCATGTAGCCGATCGAAATCTTAACCCTTCCTTTTTAACTCTACGTGCTTCTAATTCTTCTAACGGCTTCAACCATTGTCTTCCAAGCTGTCTCGGGATTTTCACATGATAATTCGGATCCTTCTTCCGCCCTATAACTCCACGTGGCTATGGCGTCTGCTCCAAGCTCTACGGCTTTGATAACGCTCTTGTAAACGTCTAATTCACGGTTTTTCGGCACTTTTATAAGCTCTACCCATATCTGGGTTTTAAGATCGACCTTCCTTGAGACGTCTAAAGCCCTCTTAACCCATTCTATAAACCAGTCGAATGTTCTATTGCCCCAAATCCAATATGGGTCTGTTGAAAATACGTCTAGGCTTTTGAGGTTTAAAACGGGATCCCAAGAGTATATTCCATGCATACCTGTGTGCTCGGGCATGAGGCATAGTATGTTTATGAGTCCTCCATCTAGCTTTTTAACTTCAGAGGTAAGCTCATCTAGAAGATTGAATAGCGAATTCTGTCTAAACTTTTTAACGGCATCTGTTAAGCCATCTGGCATTTCGTATCCGTATTCTTCACGGAAGATCTTCCTGCATACTGGGCATCTACAAGTCCAAAATTCAGGCCAACCTTTTGGAACTATTAGGGAAGGCTCATCCCAGAATACGCCGTCCGGTTTAAGTCTAGTGACGATATCTTTAACGCTGTTTTTAAGCCAAGCCCTATAATCTGGATTATTCGGGCATCCCCTAATCGGATAAATTTTCCCTCTATTGTCCACTTCACACCAATCGGGGTTGTTAGGTACTGTTATGCTGAAATGCCCTGGTACGAAGAACCCGAAGCCATGTACATCTAGGAACACTTTCAAACCAAGGCCATGCGCCCTATCAACTGTGGTTTTCTTTGTATTTATCATGCTGGGCCACTCATACTCGTTGACGCAGAGCGTTATAGAGGTAAAACCGGCATCATAGATTTCTCTCAAATCAGCCTCGACGTGTCTAGGATAGGGGCATCCATAATAAGCTACGCTTATATCCCAAACCAAAATAACACACCCAAAGTAACTACTAGTATGCCCCTTTAAATGGTTTCTACTTAAATTTCTAAACAGCATCCATCCTATGAATACGTCTTTATTAACTTCAACTTTTTAGACCTCTTGAGAAATAAATCGACCCCTCCCCCTAGTTTTTCCATGATTTCTCTATGGGAGTTTTCCATAGATGGTGGCATGATATATGTGGAAGGCCTTTCTCAATGATGGCGTAATAGGGGGGTTAAATGGGGGGCTACTATAATCCCATTTTCCTCAAATTCTCTAAACAGCGTCTTACGCATTCGAGAGGCTTGTATGCGTAGCTTTCCTGCTCCACTATGTACCACTCCGTCCCGCCGACTGTTTCGCAGAGTTGGAAGAATTCCTTCCACTTCATATCTCCCTCACCTATTAGGGCTAGCGGGTTCTTTGAGGAATACTCTTTAACGTGTACCGTAAGGGCGCGTTTAGGATATTTTTCGATTATTTCAAGTATTCCATCTGCACTAACTCCACCGTGCATAGCGTTTCCAACGTCTAGTTGCATCACAACATCCTTTATCGTAGCGCTGAAGAATATGTCCCAGGGGATTTCTCCATCTATAGGTTTGAATTCGATATCGTGGTTGTGGTAGCCTACATACATACCTTCGGGCTTCAGTTTACCAGCTATGTCATTGAAAAGCTTAGCGGTTTTAAGCCAGGCTTCCTTAGAATTCCTCATATTTTCAGGTATCCAGGGAACTATGAGGAATCGGTTTCCGAGCGTTTTATTGAATTCAATGGTCTGCTTCAACTTATCACCGAGTAGTGTATCTATACCTATGTGGGTGCCAGCAACCTTTAAACCCAAATCTTTAAGCATATCTCTTAACTCTCCAGCGGTCCTACCATAGTAGCCTGCAAACTCCACACCTTCATAACCCATGCCTGCTACTTCCTCCAGAGTTTTACATAAATCGCGGGCGCAATCCTCCCGAACAGAATACAGCTGTAATGCTATCGGTATCCTCTTCATACGTGAACACCTTTCCTATATATCTTCTCTACAGCCTTTAAGCTTTTCCAAACAAGTATCGCGATAGCATGGAGGGTTGAAGCCTGTAAAAGCATTTAAGCGCGTCGAACAGATATACTATGGATGTTTGAATTGAAGATTCCAAGTTTTAAACGCGAATTTAAAACCGTAGCCATCACAGCGGTGATAATACTGCTGGTAGTTTTCAGCGTTGTAGGCTACTTATACTACAGCGGCTTCTTAACTTTAGAGAAGAAGCGGAAAGATGTGGTCGGCATCATAAACATAAGCGGCGCCATCCTACTGTCGGAGCAGTTAGACACCTATGCTAAGCTCATAAGTCACGCTCTAAGAAACAACACGATTAAAGCTGTAGTATTGCGAATAGACTCCCCGGGTGGCTACGCCGACCTAGTGGAGGAAATCTACCTAGATATTTTAGAGTTGAAGAGGGTTAAACCCGTAGTAGCCTCAGTGACCAGCGCTCTCTCAGGTGGCTACTACATAGCTGTTGCAGCAGACTACATATATGCTGCTCCAACATCCTTCGTCGGAAACGTGGGGGTTATAGGCGTCATGCCTCCCACGTTAATACCGTCGGAAACAGTCATCGAAACAGGCGTTTACAAGGCTACAGGCTTCTCCCAACTCCTCTTCCCATTCAATTTAAGCCATGCATTAGACAACTTCGCTTCAGCGGTTGAAACAGGTAGGGGGAACCGGCTGAAAATCTCTAAAGTAGAGCTTAGAAGAGGCGCCATCTACCTGGGGAGTGAAGCCGTGAAACTTGGGCTGATCGATGAAATAGGCTCTCTTCAAAAAGCCATAAGTAGAGCCGCTGAAGAAGCCGGGCTTGTAGAGTATGAGGTTATCGATTTAAACGAGGCCTTTAAAGAGGTCGGCTATTCCTGGGGCTCGCAAGGCTCCAATCTGACTCTAGATTGGAGAAATCTGACAGTTGATGTTCTCAACAGGTTTCAACCACCTCCTTCAATATGGTACCTGTACTTACCCTCTGAATCAGGCTTCACCATTTTGTCAAACGTAGAGCCTACGCGCATGGAACCTAGCGTTTTCAGCGAATATGGAAGGGGACTCGTGTTGATAGATAGATCTCATGGAAATAGAGTATCGACTTGGGATTTAGATATACTAATAGCTGAGCTTGCAGGTAAAAACATAACCGTGCAGTTTACCTTCAGTTGGAGCGAGCTCACATCCATACTAAATAACGCATCTTGTCTGATAATAGCATCTCCAACAAGAACATACTCTGCTGAAGAATGCGACGCTATTGAAGGCTTCGTGGGCAGAGGCGGTGTTCTCCTACTGTTCTTCGACCCAGCCTACGAGTATATAAGCATGTTTGAACTCTTCGACCCCATAAACTCCATAGCGACCAGATTCGGCCTATTCTTCGCTAAAGGATACCTGTATAATGAGAAGAACTACTATGGATTCTACCGGAACATATACGTAAACCGTTTTAAGAATAGCAATGTGACGGGAAACTTAAACTCTCTAGTCTTCTTCACCGCAACTCACATACATCCATCTAACAGAGGGGTTGCCTGGGCTTCAGGAAACACTTACTCTTCGACGGCCGAGAAGGCGGGTGATTACGCAGTTATAGCAATGGCTGAGAGGAACGGTACTATCGTAGCCTTCGCCGATCAAACGTTCCTCACGGAGCCGTACTGTTACGTTGGAGACAACTACAAGCTCATACTTAACATAGTTGACCTCATATCGAAGGTTGGAGTGAAGCCTACTGTCAAGGAGGTTGTTGAAGAAGTTGAAGAGATCGCTGAACCGGAGCTCCCAGTTGGAACTGTTAAAGAGTTCATAGAGCAAGTTGACGGTGAAGAGCATATAATTAAATGGACGAAGTTGAGCGAAGCCGAGGTGTTAGTTGAAAAACCGGATGGAAAATCTCACTACTACTATGATGAAGAAGGCTCATTGATTAGAGTGGAGCTGGATGGGATTAGAATAATCTACGATACGCCTATAGCAGCCCCGCCATATCCACTTACCAGAGGGGAGAATTGGAGCCGTGAAAGCAATTACACCATGTATATAGACAACAGTAAAACGTATGGGAAAATCAATGCAAACTACAAAGTTGAAGACTTCCAGTATGTAGAGGCGAGAAATGGAAAGACATACTTCTGCGCAAAAATCCACTACGTAATCGTAGATGAGTTCAAAATTGGGGAGAGCTACGTGTCGATTGCGTCTGAAGGATTACTATGGATTTCCCATGAAGCTGGGGAAGTCAAGGAAGAGTATACAACCACCTACTACATGGATAACTCGCCCATCAGCGAAATACATGTGAGGCTTATACTAAAAAACATTCAAAAGGGCAAGTAGAGTTTTCCAATAAATCCAGAGGCCGGTTCTCCATGATTGTAGACTTCCACACCCATGTTGGAGGCGTTAAATCGTACCATATAAAGCTGAAGGGTTTAATCTTCGTAACAGAGAAAGACCTTCTAAGCTATATGGCCGATTTCAACATATGGAGAGCCGTAGTGCTACCTGCAGCGGGGTTCGACGTTGAACTCGGCGAGTACATAAATCCCTCTGATGCTGTCCTCAGAATCCATAGATTCCACCCGGAGCTAATACCATTCTGTTGCGTAAACCCATTGGAACCTAGGAAGTCAAGCGTTATAGAAGAATGCGTTTATAAGGGGACTAAAGGATACGGCGAACATAAAGTTAAACTTCCAATAGATCATCCATCTTCCCAGGAGATTTACGAAATCTGCGGAAAGCTTAAAATACCTATTTTAGTGCATGTAGATGATTCTCACAACTACATGTTTGAGGAAAAGTTCGAAGACATGGTTTACAAGTATAATAGAACAGTTTTTATAATGCATGGACCTGGATGGTGGCGTCACATATCAGCTGAGCCATCTAAAGAGGCGTATCCAACCGGTCCCGTGAAGCCGGGTGGATTGGTAGATAAGATTCTAAGCGAATTTGAAAATGTATACGCAGATATATCGGCTACATCTGGATTCAACGCTCTCCAGAGAGATAAAAACCATGCTAGAGAGTTTCTGGAAAAATATAGGTCGAAAGTCGTTTTCGGAACGGATTTTCCATGCATAGACCCATATGGAGGACAGTTTGGGCCAGACGAGCTTCACTTAAACCTACTCAAATCACTAGGATTAAGCGATAAGACTTTTGAAGCCATAACGTTTAAAAACGCTGAAAGGCTCCTAAATTTATCACAATAATGACGGATGTTGAACGCTTATAATCATCCCAGAGACTAAATGATTACTATGGGTTTCGAAGCAGAAGAGCATGTTACTAAAAGACGAGCCCAAGCCACCATCTTCCCGTTTAGCACACACTTCTACCGTGAGCCTTCAAGACACTTATAAGAGCTTAACAAGGCTTGGTGTACAGGCTATAGTGATTGGGATGAAGTTGAGCCCTCGCGGATATTCGCGGCCGTGTCCTCCTGGATGGACTGGAAGTACTTCATGGACGACATATATGGAAATGATGAGGCGTGTTTTCTCATAAACATGACACCTAAGCCTTATGTAAGGATTGTAAAGGTAGAGGACTTCTCTAAGGTTGAGGATCTGCTTAAAGAAGCTATGGCAAAAGAACTTGGAGAGTTAAAAATTGAAATGAAACCCTTCTCCATAAAATGTCTAGTATTCGAACATTAGCATATTGACATAAGAGTACTGCTTTTCCTCTATTAAATTTTTCATAGTTTATTCGTAGACCTATTTACGGTATCATCGCTACTATATTGTGCGTTTGCGTCTTCCCCGTTTACGCTTAGGTAGTCCAAGTTTGTTTCTAATTGCGACTACACTGCTTACGGATATTTTAAACCTATCAGCCATATCCTTATACGTAAGCCCTTCAAGGTATAGCCTCTTAAATTCTTCATCGTCTACGCCACTTACATGTGTGATGTTTAAACGTCCAAGCCCCATCTTCCTGCATTGATACTTAACAGACTCAAAAGATATTCCAAGCTTTTCAGATATCTCCCTATATGTAAAACCTTCAAGCCTAAGCTTTCTAATCAGCTCTGGATCCACTAAACTAGGCCTACCCCTACGCTTCATATTAAGACCAAGCTTCCTAGCCCAGCTTGAAACCGTATGTCTATGTACACCCAACGTTTTAGCTATCTCAACAGCAGGTTTATCCGTCCACATGTTTCTTATGAGTTTAATCTGCTCTTCGCTAAGTCTCTTAAACCTGCAAAACTGCGGATGTGGTGGAAGCCCGAGTCTAGCTCTCCTACGTCTAACGGTGGACTGATAAACGTTGAGTATTCTAGCTATTGCATGGTCGCTCAAGCCCTTATTGTAGAGTTTAACCAGCTCATCATCAGTAAATTTCCTGGGAAACACAGCAAATCGAAGATGCAAAAACAAATTTAAATGTTTCTCATGTGGAATGGGCATGCCGAATATGGAAAAATATCTAAGTACGCGTAATATGGCAGAGAAACTTTCGTAGGAACCCCTTGACCGACTGAGTGCGTCCAATACCCTACCAGCCTAATGGTCTATTCACTCTGTATTTTCTACTGATCTTTAGGAATTCCTTGAAGTTTTCTATGCTCATTTCATACGGTATGTCGCCTTCAGAGCTCAGTATAAATCCTCCGCCTGGGCCACCTATTCTAAGCCTATCGAGTAGATGCGCTTTAAGCTCTCCTAGACTCATAAGCCCCATGTGTTTGCTCAAGCCTCCCTGGAGGCACAGTTTATCTCCATAATTCTCTTTAAGAGCCTTGAGATCCATGTTGTCTGAAGGGCCTACAGGGTTTAAAACATCCAGCTTAGCGTTTACCAGCAACGGCACTATAGCGTTTATGTTTCCGTGGCTGTGCATGTTTACAAACGCCCCATATTTATGGGCTAGTTCTACGGCCCCTCTATGCCATGGATATATTAACTCTTCGTAAAGCTTAGGGTGGATGAACATCCCCTTATTGTAGCCTAAATCTTCAACCCAGCCTATCATTAAAGCCCAACGCTCTAGAAGGTTCTTTTCGGCTTTGATGTTAAATTCCCCTATTTTAGCTAGAAGCTTCTTGTAGAATCCCCGTCGCGTGTAAATGTCTTTAAGCGTAACCTCTAATGGTCCCCTCAGGAAATACCAGACGCCTGAGAAGAAGCCGTTTATTCCACACATTGGGAAAAAGCCTTTATCCACCACGTATCTTATCCTCTTCTCAAGCCCCTCATACCTATCAGGGTCATCTGGATCTGGGAGTTCAAGTCCATCTAAATCGTCTTCACAGTTAACAGGATACTTGATGTACTCTCTAGCCCAAACCCTCCTAGCAGTACCCATACGCCATAAAGCCCCAGTCTCCCACTCTACAACATAGGCCTTATCGCTGGTTTCAACTACTCTTCTAACTTTGAAGCCTCCGTCTCCAACCCCTATGATAAAGTTATCCATGAAATCGGCCTCTCTGAGTGCTCTATCCAAGCCCGCGAATCCCCCTGTTGTCAACTCGTAGGCGGCTCTTCTAGCCTCCCCCTCTATCCGTCTAACACCCTCTTCAACTATGGGAGAAAATTTAGCCCTAGCCATTTCATTCGTAAAACCGATGATTTGAGGGGTTACAGGCGGCTCCTCATGTAATACAGTTGCTAGTACACACTCAAACCTGTTGACCAAAATTTAAGCCTCCACACGAATTTACCCATAAATAAAGAGGCAAGTGAAAGCTCAGATCCAGCTACTTCGTAACATTAGAGGTATAGGTCAAACCAAGTCTTAGCCAATACTAAGAAGTTCGGCGTATAACCGTGGACTTGTCTGTGAAACTCGATAATCGCCCTAGTATTCGGTAACCGCTCGTAAAGTGAATAGATTAAGTCGTATGGACATATGTCATCCAATTCTCCGGCTGTTAAGAGTACTGGGTAATTCATTCTAGGAGCGTGAAGTAGAGTGTCCACAAATCCTAGAGTGTGGAAACACCGCTTGAACTTCTCACGGTCTTCCGGCAGGTGTGAGAAAACCATGTTGTATGCTGTTGAATGTTTCTCCTTTAAGAATTCTCTTGGAAAATTTGTTAGGAATGGTACATCCGCAGCGACTGCTCCTACAACACCCTCATCTGAGAGGATGCTACCCAGTATTAATGCGGCTCCTCCGCCTTGACTAGACCCGTAGAAGCCGAACCTTTTATCAACTTCAGGTTGCTTCTGAAGCCAACGGAATGTTATTAAAGCGTCTTGAAACCACAAGCGATATCCGTATTTTTCAGGCTCCTCAAGGTTAAGGTAGATTACTTTAGCCATACCGTCAGGCGCTCTCCACTCTTTATTACCGAAGCCTTCAGGACCACAATAACCCCTCGGATTAACGTGGAGGACGTGGTATCCACCATGTACAAGACTCGGGTGGGCTGATACCTCAGTTCCATAGCCTGGTATGTGTATTAAAGCCTTACGAACGCCAGGCCGTGGACACTTTTGCCATAAACACCAGAAGGGCTTTCCATCCAAACCTCTGAATTTAAGCCAAACTCCTCCTCCAATATGGTAGTCGCAGGCGCTGGGATAAACTTGTTGCATTCGATCGATCACCTCTTCAGGT
>Ga0209183_1000284_pt1 | contig 22650 bp, 22 predicted proteins | sample LHCtaG_2_FD_184120 | JGI IMG/M metagenome (GOLD analysis project Ga0209183, IMG submission 184120) | Hot spring microbial communities from Little Hot Creek, USA to study Microbial Dark Matter (Phase II) - LHC4sed_replicate (SPAdes)... | ecosystem: Environmental > Aquatic > Thermal springs > Hot... | reverse complement strand
CTTTTGATCTTGTTAAGGTTCATTGTTGCGGTGTAATAAAACCCCCAGTCTTCAGAAAGAAGTTTGGCGATGTATCTCGAGTTTATTGTTTCCTTATCTCCTTCTCCAACTTCGTGTTCTCGAAGAAGAATTATTACGTCTTTAACGTCTTTCTCGTTTAACTGAACAATTTGAAGCTTTTCGAGAAGCATCTCCGCTAATGGTATTGTTGGATAGTCCACCTCAAGTCTCCCTTTAAAGTCTATGTCGTGGCACATTTCCAGTCTGTCAAGAAAAATGTCCAGTGAGAACCCCATTTGCTTATCGTAAAAAATTCTTCTTCTGGCTGCAACAGCAGCTATGGAGGTTGGGCGCTTTTCATAACCGTTCTCCAAAAGATGCTTCTCTATTTGGTTTACCTGCTTGCCATATGCCATGAGGTCTATATCTGTTATGGCGCGGGTTTTACCTAGGAGATGGCCAAATTTTGGACAGTGAAGTCTAAAAGCAACAGCGCCTAAAACCCTTAAGCACAATCCTTTTGAATTCGCGCTTTCAATAAGCTTCAAAGCTTTATCAATTATTATTTGGTCTCTTTCAGACATATCTTCAGCCTTCCGCCTTTTGAATGCTTTTGAAGTCTTGTAAAGATAAAGGTAATTTGTAATAAACTTTTTGCAGCATCGACTTTTGCATAGAGGAGATATCTAATGCAATACTCGCTTAACTAAGATCTCAATAGGCTCATATTCAACGTCAGTAACTCCAAACCGTTTTGGACTAAAAGCCTTTCTGCAAACCTTGTTTTTCAAGCATTCACGCAGCCGTTCATGTGCTGGAATCCCTATGACAGTCATGTTCACGCCTGCTTTTAGATTGGCTGTCATTAACCCCTTTCCGGTTTTCGGATCAACCATACAGATTAGATCCGGAAATATTGCAACCGCTTTCTTGTTTATTCTTGCAAGCATCGCCTCATTCTTAAAGATTATTTCCATAGTCATACCTGAGAAATCTCCAACTCCTTCAAGAGTTGCCTTTGCTAGATAGTGCGCTTTTACATCCATTCCAGACATTTCTTTCACCTTGCCGGTGAACAATTTAAAGCCCTTTGAAACCTCAAGAATAGCTTCAACAGGATCTTTTTTGACACTTAACGCATCAGCCACAGCCTTACCAAGTTTTATCGAGAAAGTAATTGTGTTAGGTATAACACTTTCCTTAAGTTGTTTGCCACTCATTGGATAATGATTGTTGGCACCTATTCCTCCGTTAAGTTCCAGTGCTAACCGCATAATCTCATCGGGATAGATTGGATTCGTTGAATGCTTAACTATGAGCACATTTCCATCTCTATCTACAAATGGCATGGGGGTTAATGATATTCCATGACCTAGAAAAGAGGACATCTGCGTTTCTGGAGCCGCTCTTCCAAGCCCATCGCCATCGACCGTTGAAATACCAACTCTCGCAGCTAATGATAATATTACTGGAGTATTCACACCGCCCAACTCAAAGGGGACAACATGGTCGACCTTTCTGTTGAAAAGGCTCTCGGTAATTTTTAAGGCTTCCATCAGCTCATATCTTTTCTCCCATTTCTGCAGCATATTGCCGATGGATATGTAAGCACTCACCGAACCTGCGTAGCCCCCACAAACAATAAAGGCATCGTCCTTGACTTTGTCTGGAGATATTATTCTGTATTCACGGCCTTTCTTTAAATCCCATTCTATCAAGGGTCTACCAAAGAAATCTGGGTCCCCACCGCCACCGGTTCCTAGAATACCTACCCCAAGTAGCATATACTCTAACTCATCTTTATCCAAAACCTTCTCGCTCACATGATCACCAACTTTCTATGAGAATATCTTTTAATTTGAGAAACGTTAAAAACATTTTCTATGTGCGGGATGAAGAAAATTGAACTTAAAGGAGATTCGAACAAAACTAGCTAAAATCGTAGGAGAAGATCACGTAAGCGATGCAGACTTCGAACTTTATGCTTATAGCCGCGACTTGAGCCCGGCTACACCGCAACTGGCTTCCTTTATTGTTCGACCAAGAAGTACGGGGGAAGTTAGGGAAGTTGTCAAGTTGGCAAACGGACATAAAATCCCAATATACGTAAGGGGGTGCGGATGCTCGCACTGGGCTGCGTGGCTTCCAATTAAAGGCGGAATACTGTTAGACATGACACGCATGGAAGAAATAATAGAAATTGATGAAAAAAATTTGGTTGCAATCGTTGAAGCTGGTTGTACATGGTTTAAACTTATGGAGGAATTGAAAAAGAGAAGACTTACATACCTTTCAAGTGAAATGGGCGGACCAGCTATGACTATTGGAGGAAGCATAATAAAGGCCGGTGGTGGCCCCTATGGTACATGCAAGTTCGGGTTCCATGGGCAAGCAGATGTTCTCGGACTAGAACTTGTCCTCCCCACGGGCGAAGTTGTTAAAACTGGATCATGGGCCATGCCAAACTGCAAACCGTTTAGAAGAGAAGGATTAGGCCCAGACCTAACAGGATTATTTATCGGTTCGGAGGGAATCTTGGGCATCGCCACAAAAGTGGCTTTGAGAGTTAGACCATTGCCAGAGCATGAAGAATTTCTCCATTTTGAATTTGATAACTGGGAAAACGTGGTTAAAGTTGGTGACGCAGCAACACGTAATGTTGGCGACGAGACGGCTTACAGCTTAGACTGCAGCGAAGAAGCATCAAAAGTAGGCATAATCAATGTTAGAATTCACGTTTTTGGATACGACAAAATAGCCGTACAATATAGAAAAAGATTGCTTACAAGCATCTGCCAAAGAAGTGGCGGAAGAAAACGCGATCCCAAAGTTGCGGAGGACACGTTTAGAAAAGTTGTGGAAGGGCTCCCTGGAATATTTGCGTCAGGTGTTTGGCACTTTGCAGGATGTGGAACGGTTCCCTTATATGAGCTGCCAAAGTATGTTAAAATCTGGCGGGAGGTCGTCCAAAAATACAGCTTTTACAAAAATACATTTGGTGCTTGGGCGTTTCCACGCGGGTGGACAATATACGTTCACATGACCTACTTTGAACCTTATGAACGAGAAAAAATAATCTCCATATCAAATGAAATAAATAGAAGGTTTTTTGAAAATGGCATAGTGCCCTATGGGATTGGAGGACCAGAAGGTTTACAACCGTTCTTCAAGGAGAAACTGGGAGCATATTACGAATTAATTAGGAAGCTTAAACAGTCTTTGGATCCAAACAATATTTTGCAACCAAGTATTTTGGTGGAAACAAACAATGCTTGAAGATTACAAAGAGCAAATTTACAATTGTGGGCGATGCGGGTACTGTTTAGGCGGATACCTTGACCATGTCTGCCCATCAAGATTTATAGGCGGTTTTGAATCTGCAACAGCCAGAGGGAGGATGCTTATTGCCCGAGCCTTACTGGAACAGAAATTGAATTACTCGCACGAGCTTGCAAGAGTGTTATTCAAATGTTTTCTTTGCGGCGCATGTGATATTAAGTGCAGCCAAGCTGCCAAAATCAAAGTTACAGAGATAACGAAGGCCATGCGAGCGGACGCTTTAGAAGCCGGTGTGTTCCTTGAAAAATTAGTTCCAGCAGCTAAGGCATTAAGTGAAAGCCACAACATATATGGTAAACCGCCAAGCGAGGGGATTACTTTAACCCATATTCACTCTAAGAAGATCGAGACTTCTGATATGCTATATTTTCCCGGATGTGTAATAACGTTTAGGTATCCGGAAATCGCCCACAACACTTTACAAGTTTTAAAGGCTGCAGAGGTTGATTTCACTTTACTTGGCGAGGATGAATGGTGCTGTGGGAACCCATTCTTCTTCATGGGGATGCGGAGAGAAGCTGAACAGTTTGCCTTACATAATATTGAGGTAATAAGGAAGAAGGGTGCCAAAACTGTTTTAACTTCGTGCGCTGGCTGCTATAGGGTATTAACCCAAGAATACCCAAGAATTTTTGGAGGAAAGCTGCCATTCGAAGTGATTCATATAACACAGTTTCTTAACAAGCTCATCAAGGAAGGCTCCCTAAAACTGAAGAGAATAAGGTATGGAAAAGTTACGTATCATGATCCCTGCGAGATTGGGCGTTACGGAGGAATCTACGAAGAGCCAAGAGAGATTATCCAAAGCATACCAAATCTAAAACTAATTGAAATGAATAAGAATAGGGAGAATTCATGGTGTTGTGGAGGGGGAGGAAGCGTTAACATCGTACACACTAGCTTAGCCCTTTCCGTGAGTGCGCAAAGAATAAAGCAAGCTCAAGGAACCGGTGCCAAAGTGCTTATTACTGCATGCCCAACATGTGTGCAAATGCTTAAACTGGCATCAAAGAAGACAAAGGCGAAAATTCAAGTTGTTGACATTGCAGAACTTGTTTTAGATGCGTTGAAAAAATGATAGCCTTACTCCTCTATTCCAAGGGTTGTACGGAATATGTTTGCGCCGACACAAAGCATTTCACATGGCTCACTTGAGTTGTTCAGAAAACCATGCACAGTGCTTGGAGGTATGTATATAGCATCACCCTCCTTGACCACCTTACTTTCATCCCCAACGGTCATAATTCCAGACCCTTTAAGTATATAGTATATCTGTTCATGGTAATCGTGCGAGTGTTGTTCGATAAAGGCTCCTGACGGAACTGTGGTATGCCAAAATTTCCATATAGTCTTGAGACATTCACTATTCTTGTCTTTATTTGAACTCTCCTTAATGCTTGTACAGAACAGGTCCCTGTAAATGGCGCCGCCGTGCTTTTTTACGCCCTTAACTTTGTATATGCTCTGTATTAGCAACTTTAAACACCGGTTTGACTAAAAGAAAAAAGATTATGGGCGGTATATCAAGTGCACTTTGTTTCCCGCAGGATCTTTGCCCTTCAAGTAGACCGCTTTGACTCCAGCTTTTATTGTTGGTTCCTCAAGTTCTATGCCTTTCTCTTTGAGGTAATTGCAAGCTGCTTCAAAGTTTGACACGTAAATGGCTACGTGTCCGTGGACGTCTTTTTCCGGTGATTTCATAACCTCTATTTTACCAGTTCCAGCTCCGGAAAGCATTATTGATGATTGTCCCTCTTTTTTTGTGAAGCCAAATGTTTGGGCGTACCAGTCAGCTATAGCGTTTGCACTAGCTTTCTCCGTTGGATAAATTGCAATATGCTCAACGCCCATAAAGAGAGGAGTGCCACGTGACTCACGTATCCATTCTATGCAATTTTCAACCCTCTTCTTTATCGCTTCAAAGTCTCCAGCCTTCACGAAATCTCTAACAATAAGGTTTGACCCCATGTTTACGGCAACCGCACCAGCTTTTATCCAGCTTGAAATGCTCTCTTTCGTTGCTTCAACGCCACCAGAAGGCATCAGTCGGGACCATGGACACGGCCCAAGAATGTCTTTTATAAATTGTGGACCTAGAACATCTGCCGGAAATATCTTTATTATGTCAGCGCCCATTTCTTCAGCTCTGGATATTTCGGAAGGTGTGCTGCAACCAGGAACATAAGCCACTTTATATCTATTACATACCTTTGCGACTTCGGGGTTAAACACCGGACCCACTATAAAATTTGCTCCACAGTTTATGTAAAGTGACGCCGCAGACGGCTCTATTATAGTACCCGCGCCTAAAATTACGTCTGGAAGTTCCTTGTCGCGCCATTTCACAAGTTCGCTGAAAACTTGATAAGCCAAGGCCCCCCGGTTTGTGAATTCAACGACCTTTGCCCCGCCTTCAGCACACGCCACGATGATTTTCTTCGCTGTCTCCAAATCCCCCTCATAAAATGTTGGAAGGAGTCCAATTTCAGCTATCTTTGCAACAACTTCATGTTTTAACAATCTTGGCATTCACGTAACACCTCCATTACTAGCGGACTATTCTTCCAGAAGTTATCCCTTTCATAATGTTTTCCACCTCGCTTAATTTAACTATGCAGGAATCGCCGTATACCGAATGTTTAAGACATGAAACAGCAACCGCGAAGTTCAAAGCCCTTTGCTTATCGTCTCCGAAATTAAGTAGCCCATATATTAGACCACCGGAGAAGGCGTCTCCCGCTCCAACTCTGTCTACAATAAAGTCTATGTCATAGACTGGAGCGGTGTAGAACTTTTGCCCATCGTATAACGCGCCTGACCATGTGTTATGAGTCGCGCTTATGCTTCCCCTTAGCGTGAAGGCAACCGTCTTTATATTTGGAAACATTTCCATAATCTTTTGAGCTACAAACTGGTAGCTTTCAGCCTTCACCACGCCCTTTACAATGTCCACCTCAGGTGGTTTAATGCCGAACACTTTTTCTGCATCTTCTTCATTGGCAACCATAACATCGACAAATTCCGCCAGTTGCGACATAACTTCCTTTGCAGTTTTACCCCATTTCCACAAGGCAGCTCGATAGTTAAGGTCACATGAAACCGTTAAATTCATACTCTTTGCCTTTTTAACGGCTTCGAGACAGGTGTTCGCTGCGCTTTCACTTACTGCCGGGGTTATCCCAGTCCAGTGGAACCAGCATGCATCAGCAAATATTTTCTCCCAGTCGAAATCTTTTGGGCTTACTGTTGCAAAAGAAGAATTAGCCCGATCATATATGACTCTGTTTGCCCTCTGAGCCGCACCGATTTCAAGGAAGTATATGCCTAAACGGTCGCCGCCTCGAACTATTTTGTCTGTCCCAACACCAAACTGCCGCAAATAGTTTATGCAGGCATCACCCAAATCATTTGGCGGAAGTCTTGTTACAAAATCCGCTGGTTGGCCGAGATTCGCTAAAGTTATTGCAACATTTGCTTCTGCCCCAGCATAAATCGCATCAAAGGACCTTGCTTGAACAATTCTTAGAAAACCAGGAGGAGCCAAACGCAGCATGATCTCGCCGAATGTAACAACTTTTTTCATGTAAATCACCTTAAATTCTGGTTCAGTGATACTGAGTGCTGCATGCTCATAAATTTAACGCTAGTAATGGCACATATAACCGGGAAAAACTTATAACGTGTGCAAATTACCCTTTAGAAGCGAGGTTGGAAAATCATGGCACTACACGCCAAAAACGAAGTAAAGATAAGGGTTTTGGGCATATGTGGAAGTCCCCGCAAAAATGCGAACACGGAGTTTTTGCTCAATCAAGCCTTGGATGCTGCAAAATCTGTTGACCCGAAACACGTTGAAACAGAAGCATACTCAATAGCGGGTAAGGAGTATCTTCCATGCATAAGCTGTTTTTCATGCGCAAAAACTGGTGAGTGCATAAGAAGCAAGAAAGACGATTTCAACGAACTTCGCGATAAATGGGTAGATGCAGACGCAATCATAATGGCCGTCCCAGTGTATCATATGAGCATACCAGGGCAACTGAAATGTTTCATAGACAGATTGGGAAACAGCTTATGGAGCTATGAGGGCAGTGCAGGCAAACATTTAAAGGTTTACGGTGCAATTGCTCAAGGAGTTCACATATTCTCTGGTCAAGAAAATGCCATAAAGGAAATAATAAACCATGCAATAGTAATGGGCAACATTATAACTTCCGGAGATCCTTGGGAGTCCTATTTAGGTGGAGCTGGATGGACTGAAAATAAGGTAGAGAAGAATGCATTAAAAAGCTTATATGAATCCGGGAGTTTTGATGCTGATATTGCGGTGAAATCTGCGAGAAGTCTTGGTAAGAGAGTTGCGGAACTAGCCTTAATAATTAAAGCCGGTGCCCTACATTATATCGATTATTTGAAAACGGACCCTATGTACAAACCCCTAGTAGAGAGAGTGAGTAAAAGATAGCTTTTTAAACGGCGAAAGAGATGTAAAGCTTTTATTATTGAAGCCCTTATGTTTCCTTAACCATAGGGGGCGTTCGATGGAGAAGCCGACTTTATTTTTGGATTTGGACGCTTGCACTGGCTGCAAGGCATGTGTTGTTGCTTGCTCGCTTAGAAAAGAACAAAAGCTTGACACAGGAGCAGCTAGGCTATGGGTGCCAAAAAAGGAAAGCATATGCTTAGCGGTGCCTGTAATATGCGAACAATGCGACAATGCGCCATGCCAAAACATCTGCCCAACAAGGGCAATAACCAGAGACCCTAATACAAACGCCCTTCTAGTAGACGCTAAAAGGTGTATAGGGTGTAAAGAGTGTGTTTGGGCATGCCCCTTTGGAGCGATTACAGTAAGACAAGGGGTGGCGATCAAATGCGACTTATGCAACGGAGACCCGGAATGTGCAAAGGTGTGTATTCCAAAAGCTATTCAATACATAAGCCTAAAGGAAGAGGGTTTTGATAAAAAGTGGCGCTCACTGGAAAAGCGCATTAAGGCATTAGCTACAATTGTTGGAGGAAAATAGAAATTGTACGGTTGGCAAGGAAAAATTCTCCACATAGACCTAACTAAGGAAAAGATATGGATTGAAGAATTCGACAAAAGGCTCGGTGAGCTTTTTCTTGGAGGCAGGGGCATAAACGCGAAATTGTTATGGGACTTAATTGCTAAACCTGGAATAGATCCCCTTGGACCTGAAAACGTCCTGATTTTCGGAACAGGGGCCTTAACTGGGACGACAGCGCCCTCGTCTGGAAGGACAACTATTACTTGTAAGGGTCCAATAACAAACCTCTACTTAAAAACGAATATGGGTGGCCACTGGGGCGCTGAGCTGAAATTTGCAGGCTACGACCATCTAGTGGTGCATGGAAGGGCTAATCGTCCAGTATACGTGGCAATACATGATGATAATGTGGAAGTAAGAGATGCAAGGCACCTTTGGGGATTAGATGTCAGAGAAACAACTAATGCGTTGGTAGACGAATTAGACGACAAAGAGACCAAAGTTGCATGCATTGGACCAGCCGGAGAGAACCTCGTAAAATATGCAGCAGTGATGAATTCCGTTTATCATGCAGCAGGTCGAGGTGGGGCAGGTGCTGTTATGGGTTCAAAAAACCTAAAGGCGATAGCTGTTAGAGGCACAAAAAGCATAGAATTATGGAAACCAGACGAATTTAGGGAACTAGCCTTAGAAGTGAGGAGAAACTTGGCAAAGGACAGCGGCGCCCAATCCCTTTATAATTACGGCACATCAGGGTCTTTAGAGTTTGTCAATAACTTGCACGCTTTTCCAAATCGTAACTTCATGTATGGACACATAGAAAACGTGACACCCTTAACAGGACAAAACCTTGTAGAAAAGGGATACCTCTTAAGACGAGTGGGGTGCTTTAGCTGTACAACAAGTTGCCACAGATTTGTGCAAGCAAAAGCAGGACCATACGCTGGAACATTCACTGGAGGACCAGAGTACGAAACATTTGCAGCTTTAGGAGCCCAAACATGGGTTTTGGATACGGATGCCGTAATAAAAGCCAATGAGTTATGCAACATCTATGGTCTTGACACCATTTCCACGGGCACCACAATTGCATGGGCTATGGAAAGCTACGAAAGGGGCGTCTTAACGAGAGAAGAAACCGACGGCGTAGAATTGAATTTTGGAAATGCCGACGCAATGATAAAGGCTATTGAGGCGATAGCATTTCGTAAAGGAAAACTTGGCAATCTCTTGGCCGAAGGAGTAAAGCGTGCTTCTGAAAAAGTTGGGAAAGATAGCTGGAAATGGGCTATATGCAACGCAAAAGGTCTTGAACAATCAAATGTTGAAACGAGATCCGCAAAGGCTTATGCTTTGGCATTTGCCGTTAACCCTCGTGGACCAGATCATCTTCACACAGAAACCTTTGCAGAGTTCGGTGCTAGTCCAGAAGCGATAGCTCTAATAGAGAAACTCACCGGAGACAAAAAGTGGGCTTCACCATACTATGTAGAATATCGCCCCGAAATCGTACGGTGGCATGAGGACTGCTATGCAGTTACAGACAGCTTAGGCTTTTGCGCCTTTGCAACAACAGCCGCATATGCAGTTAATCCAGAAAACATGGCTCAAATGTTCTATCTAGCAACAGGCATCTTCATGGATGAAAAGACTATCATGACTGCTGGACGACGCATCGTAACCCTTGAAAAATGCTTCAATGTAAGGGAAGGAGCAGATAGAAAACTCGACAATCTACCCTGGAGACTAATGAATGAGCCCGCCGCTTCTGGTCCAGCGAAAGGCATGATGAACTCGGAGCAGGAACTAAACGCTATGCTCGACAAATATTATGCATTGCACGAGTGGGATGTAAAAACAAGCTGGCCTTACAAGGAAACCTTAGAAAAATTGGAATTATCGGAAGTTGCCCAAGAGTTGCAGAAACTCGGTAGGCTTCCAACAAGAATTAGCTAGAAACATCTAAGCCCATCTCTTGGAGGTCCCCAACAGTTCCTCCTCTTTTTATAAGATTGTCCACGAAGGTGTTATAGTAGCTAACGGGTTTTGATGATCCAACGCTCTGCCATCCAACAATTTTATCGGTTTTCTTATCAATAATGACGCAGATTTTGGCGTCCCTTGGAATTTTAAGAGGTTCTTGGGCAAACGCATCATTTCTCCCAATTTTAACGCATAAGGTCTCTGTATTCAGCCCAAGAGATGAAGCCTCACTACTACTTAAACCCATGCTACTGATATTGACACCGAAGACATAATCGTACTGGTGGCGAATGCTTCCTTCAAAAATTATCCTTGCGCCTAAAGCGTTCATCCCTGCTATTTCGGCGGTTCTGGCGGCGAGACTTCCTAATGGACGATAAACAAGGCGTTTTGTCACGTAATCAATCTTTTCTGCACAATCGCCCACAGCATAGACGTTCTCAATATTAGTCAGCATCTGAGAGTTCGTTTTTATAGCCCCATACTCAGCCATTTCTAGACCGCTTTCTGCAAAAAGTGCAGTGTTAGGCTTCACGCCAGTACAAAAAATTACAAAATCGAAAGGAACCTTTTTTCCATTCAAAATTACAGATTTCACTCTCCTCTCCCCTTCGATACCTTCTAGTGAACACTTAACCAAAATTTTAACACCCATATTTTCAGCTTTGGCCTGAACATAACTTGAAAGAACGGGCTCAAGAACACCGGAAAGAATGTTTGGTAAAGCTTCTACAACAGTAACGTTTAAACCAAGCTTTCTAAGCGCATTCGCAGTTTCCATCCCAATAAGCCCAGCGCCAACAATCAAAGCTTTCATTCCTGGTTTCGCTTTTTTAGAGAGATCTTTTACTTCATTAAACCATTTCATTGTGTAGATACCCTTTAAGCCAACCCCCTTAATTGGAGGAAGTTTCGGCAAACTTCCAGTTGCTATTATAAGGTTTTCGAAAAATAACTTGAAACTCTCCCCTTTCTCAAAATTCTTAACTATAACAGACTTCTCGTTAAAGTCAACCCGTAAAATTTCACATCGTCTAAAGAAATCGATGCCCGCCCGCCTAAAGTAAGAAATTGGATACACGATAATCGATTTAAGTGAGCTAACTTCACGAGCTAACAAGGACGGCAGGGCACTCCGCGAATAAACTGTGTTCTCATTTGAAACCAAAGCTATAGAAAACTGCCTCTTCGAATCCTTGGATTTAGACGCAGCGGCGTATGCTGCGTTTGCCCCTGAAACACCACCACCCAAAACCAAGAGATCAAATTTTCTCATAGTAAACCCTCATAAGAAGCTAATCTAATCGTCATGCTGCTTACCCACCAGCCACCGGGGTTGACAAAATTATTTGGTCTCCATCTTTCAGTTTTGTTTTTAAACCATTCAATGTTACGATGTTTCTGCCATTAATAAAAACAATGATGCCCCCCGCGACAAATGCACCATTTTTGAAAACTAGGCTGCGTAGCGGCTCTCCAAACTGATCACATAAATGTTTCAACGTGTCCTCTATGGTGTGGCCTTCACTTATACTTACCTCAACAAATTCCCTTCCCACAGACTCTTTAAATCCAGATAGAAATTTTACGTGGACTTTGGCCATGAGTTTCACTATGAAAGATTTAAGAAGACACTAATTTAACATTTCTTTTAAGATAACATATTTTTAATTCTCGACAAGGCATTGGCAAGCTTTTCCCTAGAAGTTGCATAGGATATTCTGACGTAGCCCTCACCATGTTTACCAAACGCTGTTCCAGGGACAACTACAACTTTCGCCTTTTCCAATACTTGCATGGAAAACTTTTCTGAAGACATCTTGAAACCCTTTATGTTCGGAAATACGTAAAATGCACCTTGAGGCCTTGTGCACCTAAAACCAGGAATCTCTGACAGTCCTTTAAGCAAGAGCTCCCGCCTCTCACTATACTCTGCAATCATTTTTTTAACGCAGTCGTTTCCACCTCTTAAAGCTGCCACCGCTGCTTTTTGCGAAATTGAGCTAGGATGTGCAGATATATGCTCCTGAAGCTTTGTCATTTGGCTTATAATATCCTCATTCGCGACGGCAAAACCTATACGCCAACCAGTCATGGCATAGGTTTTGGACAAGGTGAAAATGCTGATAGTACGCTCCTTCATGTCCGGCAGTGATGCAATGCTTATATGCGTTAAACCATCATATATTATAGCTTCATAAGCCTCATCAGAAATTACAAGGAGTTCATTTTCTATTGCAATCTCAGATATTTCCCTCAAATTTTTCTCATTTAGAACTGTGCCCGTCGGGTTTGATGGCGTATTAATTATAATAGCCTTTGTTTTCTCCGTTATCAGCTTTTTAATCTCTTCCACATCGATTAAAAAACCATTTTCCTCCACCAACGTATACGGAACAGGACGCCCACCAGCTAAAACCACTTGCGCCTTATAGCTTGGGAAACCAGGATCCGGAATCAACACCTCATCTCCGGGATCAACCACCGTCAAAATAGCGAGTGACAACCCACCCATAGCACCGACTGTGGCAATAACCTCAGTTTCTGGGTCAGCATCTATTCCATTCTCTGCCTTGACTTTTTCAGCTGCTGCCTCTCTAAACTCTTTCAATCCAGCGTTTGGAGTATAATGTGTATAAGCCTCTTTCATGGCGTTGATAGCGGCCTCAACGATGTGCTTGGGAGTGTCGAAGTCGGGTTCTCCCACAGACAAGTTTATGACGCCCTCATATTGCTGTGCAAGATTAAACATCTTACGAACACCGGACCACGGAACAAGATTTGCACGCCTCGAAATCCGTTCGCGTTTAACCACATGCAAACCTCCATATTTAGAGATTTGCACATACCAAAAATACTAATAAAACTTCCGATAAAGCTGATCCGTTGCTGCCGTTTAATTCTGCATTAGTAAATTCTAATGTACTTAACAAGAGAAAACTGTTGCCAGCTTTCCGGCAAAAGCCTTAAAGTATACACGAGTACACGTTAACTTTTCCCGCTTTTGGCGGATGTTTCACCTTCCATTTTTTAGGAGGGTTTCCCATATTCCGAAGCCGCTGACGGTTTCAGGGCGTTCAACGGGGTTGTACCACTGCTTTTTTGTGCCAATTTTTGCTCGCATCTTCCAACCGAAGGATTTTGGCTCCTTATCTATTGCCTCCAATATTTTGTCTATTTTTTGGATTATTTCTTCCCTATCTTCCCTTCCTATTTGTTTTGGGTCTATGCTTGCCTCTGCACCGAGCCTGTCAATTTCTGTTAAAAATATTTTTATTTTCTTCAGGTTTGTTGTGGCTGTGTACCAAAATCCCCAGTCTTGAGCCAGTATTTTTGCAATGTAGGAAGCGTCTATGCTTTCCCTTTCTGTTTTTTGGCTTATGTTGTGGGCTTTTAAGAGCAAAAGACAATCTTTGAGGTCCTTTTGACTGAAAGCTTCCCACATTTGGATTTTTTCAAGAAGCATATCCGTAACCGTTATCGTTGGATAATCAAGTTCAAGTCTTCCCTTAAAGTCTATGGGGTGGTTTGCCACTAGAAGTTTGTCAAAGAAAACATCAACATAAAACCATCCCTTTGGATGGAAGTATATTTGCCTTTCAGAAGCCGCTGTTGAAAGTGTTGCTCTTCTTTTTGCATACCCAAGCTTGTCGAACAACGCCTTTACTTTTTCTCTATAGCCGCGATAAGAGACGAGGTCTATGTCGCTGTACTCTTGACCCTCAACGGCGCCTATCCCAGTTCTCCCAAGTTTTTTGGCGAAATCCCTATGTTCTTGACAATGGATTGCTATGCTTAGCCCGCCTATAATCCTTAGAATTATGCCTTCATCTCTGGCTTTTTCAACAATTCTCTGGGACTCTTGTAGGAAGATTTCAGTTGGAACTATGCCCCTCCATTCTTCGGGAAGCTCGCGTCTAATTTCCCTATCAAGAAGCCAAGCCATTGTTTGCTCCTAACCCTCTATTCTCTGAAGCCTTGTTATTTTATTACCTTTAAACTCTATTAGGAAAGCTCTTAAAATTCCCTCTGCATATTCGCTTCCCGGGTTTACGCAGTAAGTTCTCCCGATTTTCATGGAGCCAGCTGCCTCATGTATATGTCCATGAAGCCCCAAAAAAGGCTGGTATTTTTCAATCATCTTCCTAACAGCCTTAGAGCCAACAGGAACCATGACAACGCTTCCACTTTGGATTACGGGGTTTAAGTTTTTATCCAAGAGGGGGGCTTCGTCAAGCTTCGACTGGTATGGTGGAGCATGGAAGTTGAATATGGCATTTTCAACGTTTCTTAGCTGGGAAATGTATTTTTCAAGTCTTTCCTCAAGCTTTTCCTCCTCTTCCTCACGGGATGTTTTCCATGGGCTTGGATTCACCCACCCGCAGCTTACCATCTCGTGGAAATCGTCGATTTCTATGACTTTTCCCTCACCGTTTATGACGTACTTGTGGCTGTTAACTATCTCGTCAACCACAGGCCTATCGTCGTTTCCGGGGCAGACAACAACCCTTGTTTCACTTGGAACCTTCTGCGGGATAAGATCAAGCCAGCTCTTTATTGTAGAAGCCATAACTTTGTGGAAAACTTCGTCGACTTTCTTTGGGTTTTTAACCATCTCCTCATATTCGCTTTCATCAGTTAAGTATGGGTAGTAGCCTATCCCCCTTATCTCCTTTAAGGCTTTGTCTATTTCGCTCTCGTCAACCATGTGTGTTCTTTTCAAATGATAGTATGAGTATTTGCCATCTTTATGTTTAACAACGGGGACAAGCATTTTCCCGGTGAGATCTCCGCCACATATCGCCACATCAACCTTAAGCATCGCAGAAGCGTTTAGAAATTTCCGCCAAACACCCTCAGAGCCATGCATATCTGTAGCGAATAGTATTCTTGTTTCTGCTTCTTTCTTCCGTTTAAACAGAAACGACAACCTAAACCATTCCTTTTTAACGCGTTTCCATATTAGAATCATGAATCGCACTATTTAAATTTAGAGTTTATAGAAAGTTTTAAATTCGGAACAGTTTGAAACTAGATATCTGGGTGTTATAAGAAAATGGCTTCAAGCAAGCCTGGACTTTTTGCCAGAGAGGCAACTGGTCTCGTGAGGGAGATAGGCTTCACATTAGGCGTCATCATAATCCTAAGCCACGTCATAGGCCTAGGCTGGCAAAAAAGAGCATTTCAATTCGCCGGTCCAGCGCCCATGCCTATAACGGAAATGCCTATGGGCCTTCCTGCAATGTTCTGGGCCTTTCTAATATGTGGCATTGTGGTTTTGATTACAGGGTACGCAGCAGGCTATGTTACAGCAGCTATGCCCAGATCCGGCGGTGGTTACGTTACAATTTCACGGGTAATACATCCCTTCGTGGGTTACATAGGAGCGTGGTTAATGTTCCTCGCTGAAGCCTTTTCGTATGGGCTTATAGGAGTCGCCGTGTTTGAAGCGATAATGATATTCTATAACATTGCATTAGCTCCAGCGGTGGTAGATATAGGCGCTGCAGGTTTATTTATCGGTGGACTAGTGATAGTCTGGGTATTTGCAATAATAGCTCTTCTTGGAACAAAGTTATATGGACGCTTGATGGAGGTTCTCTTCTACATACCAGCGGTGATAACTATAATCTTCTTTGCTATGTGGATTGCCGGCACGCTTAATCCAGATCTTATTACAAAAGGCGTCACTGATGTAATGGGAGTATCCCCTGATACTATTGTGCAACTTGCGAAGAACACGGGAATGATTACACATAAAGTAGGATTCTTCGATGCGTTCTCAATGGCCTTAGGAGGAGCGTTCTGGGCATACATGGGATGGTATGCCACTACTTTTGTTGCTGGTGAAGTTAAAGAAGCGAATAAGAAACTTCCAATGGTTCTTCTGGTTGCAGGTTTAGCAATTATGATAGTCTATCTGCTAGCATCTTCCCTCTCTTCCATAGCTGCAATGAAAGTCGCTTCAGATGGGCAGTGGAGTTTTTATCAAGCCTACGCGTGGCTAAGCTATCCACCCAAAGCTGCGGAAGCCGCGGTTAAAGCTGCGGTGGCAACTATTCCAAACTTCCAAAAAGCTTGGAGCACTGGAATTGCATCAATAATTGCTAGAGGAATGGGACTTGGATGGATTTCTTGGTTAATTGCTTTAGGAGGAGTATTGTGGGTTGCAAATGATATTCCCCCATTCTTGCTGGTGGCTTCTAGAACGTTCTTTGCTATGTCTTTTGATAGAATGATGCCAGAAAAGTTCTCATATGTAAGCGAAAGGTGGCATGCACCAGTTTGGTCCATAATAATTACAGCGATTTTTGCGATTCCAGCTTGTATGGCTGAAGCGGACTTCCCAGCTGGAGCAACAACTTATCTAGCCTTTGCTGGTGTTGTGGGAACTGATATATTTGACGCGTTCTTCCTGACACTGTTCTGTGTGTCATGTATGCTATTACCACTTGAAAGAAAGGACATTTACGACAGGGCAGCTGTTAAACATTCGGTAGGAGCAGTGTGTACATTAGGATTTCTGGCAACTTTAGGAAGCGCCTTCTGCCTTTACATATTTATTAAGGAGTCATCATGGATTTGGTCTTTATTTACATCAGGCGCTGACATTGCAGATGTGATAAGCGCTGTCGGATTCTTTGGTTGCATAATCGTTGGCATACTGCTCTATGTTTATTACATGTACAGGAACACCACTAGAGGCATTGATATGCGTACGCTGTACCTCAGCATACCGCCAGAATAGCCTTAAATACCCTCCCTTTTTATTTTAAACCTGCAGAGAAAATGGTGTTTTAAACGTGTATGAGTTGAATTTTGCCATCGACATGGTAGAAGAACAGTTGGTTAGAGGAAACCTAAGATGGCTTGCCAACTTCAGCGAAATCCGCAAAGACTACACAATTGGAGATGTGACCTTTCCACTATACGCCTCTGGAAGCCTACAAGAGAAGGGATTCTTCCTCTCAAAAATTTTCTCGACGCTTGTTACGCCGAGATACAAAATCCACCTATTAGTCTACACGGAGCAAAATTTTGATCCAAAACTCATTAGAAAACTTGTTTTAGCTTGCAAAAACAAGTTTGGCTCTGAAGACTGGGTTTTTCTAGGGCTTGTTCAAAGGGAAAACTTTCAAAAAGCTACAAAAGAGGCTGTTGCCAACACAACAGACAGAAATGTTGGCGTAGTTGCCTATAGTCTAGCATCAAAGGAAAGGGTGACTTCCGAAAATGTCCTCGGAAGAGGCTTGGCAAAACAGTTAAGGTTAACAGAGGCTAAGTTTGAAGTCTTTGACCTACCAAACTATTTGAAAAGCTTCACAATAACATTTCTTCTAGTTGTGTTGTCCCTTGTTTTCTTAACGTTTTCGGGTATACAAAACATTGTCAACCCCCTATCCATATTAATAGCAATTGTGGTCTCGCTTCTCGTTGGCCATCGCCTCTACAAAAATCGTTACCACACAGCGCTTTCCATAGATGCTAAGGGCTTTCAACTCTGGGAAGGCAGAGCCGTGAAGGAGGGGAAATGGGCCGACTTTTCAGACGTGGCCATCTACATAACACCGAAACGTGAAACATTCTTAAGGCTCTACTCGAAAAACGGCACCTTTGACCTGCCGCTCTCAAGAACCGGGCTTTCGAGAAAAGAAACCTACATGATAATTAGGAATCTAATAAAAGGGGGTAAAGCTATTCAATAATCGGGGTTTCCACAGCCGTGTTCCACCAAGGCTTGTCCCATTTTTTGTCAATAATAGGCAACGTCTTAAGAAGTTCTTGTATTCGATAAATCACCGTTGAAATCTCGTTTTTAGACATCCACCTTTTGAGGACTTCGGGCTTTTCAACAATGTTTTTTAGGTTTAAAGTGACTGTTAAGGCAAGCTTCTTATCCTTTTCCAGAATGCGCCTCATTTTATGGGCGTCTATCTTTTCGGCTCCAACACCTATTTCGTGATCTAAAAATATGGCGCACACGTCCTTAACATCTTTCTCCTCCATTCCAACGATAATCTTGTCCTTTGCATAATATGGATATGAAAGAATTCTATAATCGCATTCACATTTCTTCAACTCTTCAGCGCATTCTTTAGGCATGTCAAGAATAAACTGGGCCTTTGAAATTATGAGGTTCTCCAGGCCGATTGTGTAAAGGTTCTCTTTATAATTTTGGAAGGCTTCGCGAACATCCACTCTATGTCTTAAGTCGATAACGTCGCAAAACAAATCCAAAACCGTTATTTTTGGCAAGCCTTCAGCAGTCACGTCATTAATTGTTGTCAGCCTATATCTTTCTCCATGCCTCCAGGCATTAAATCGCCTGTCATTCGCCGTTGCAAAAGACTTGTACTGCGTGCCAAAAGCCCTATCCATTTTTAAAAGAAGCTTGTAGAAGTCAATCCCTTGCTTTTTAGGAACTATGAAATCCGTGTCCTTAATCGGCCTCTCAAGGGGGCCTCCGGCATTAGCACTTGGACAGTGAATTTTCACAGCTGCGCCGCCAAACAACAAGGCCGGAATAGGATTTTTGCTCACCACTTTCTCAAAGGCGTTTGGATAAAGTTCATGAAGTTTAGGTGCATTCACAGCTGCCCAAAGCACAACCATGGCACTCTTCATCGGAAAATAGCTCAGATCAATGTATGATGGCAAGCCTAAACGGTTCCTTAACTCTCCAGCATCAACATAGGAGGTTAGTGGCAGATCAACCTCATAGCTGGTTCCATCTAAATCTCTGTACAAAACAAACCTGCCCCTGGGACCAGCAACATTCTTTTCAGTCAAATTTCTGTCACATTTACTCTAATTCAAACACTACAAACCACTAATAAACTTTGTAAAAAGGTAAATAAGCTTTATTCCAAACAAAACAGAATAACGCATATATCCCAAATTTCCAGTAAATTCTAATGCCGTAAACCGCAAAAGATGGGGCCGTAGTCTAGGCAGGTATGACGACGGGCTCCAGAACAAAGCCAAACGGGTTTGCGGACCGCCCCAATGCGGAATGAAGAGGTTCTGGAGCGGTCAATAGAGAAACCCGTAGGAACAGCCTTCAGAGGCTGTTTCGGGGAAAGGTCGTCGGTTCAAATCCGGCCGGCCCCACCATAAAAGCTATGGTGCAGTATGGTGTTTGATTTATGGTTAGGAAAGTGTTTATGATGAGGTTAAGCGATATTCGGCCGAGTCAGTTGTATATTTGTTCTGAAAAGCTTTCTGAGGTTATAAAAACATTTAACATGGACGACCTTAAGTTGATGGAGCCCATTCCAGTCAAGAAGCTTGGAGATGACATCATTTTTGTTGATGGTCATACTAGAGCTTTTGCGGCTTTCATTTGTGGCTTTTCAGAGGTTCCGGTTTACTGGGAGGATGAGGAGTTGGATTGGATGCCTACAAAATCTGTATTGAATGGTGTAAGCGGGAGGGAATACGCACAATAGCGGACCTTAGAGGCAGGGTTGTGTCTCAAAGGGATTATGAAAAATTATGGTATGAACGGTGCGAGAAAATGCAGCGAGACTTAGAAATGAGAAAAGGAAGAGGCTGTAAGTTTCAAATCTCCACTTGTTTATGGGCGTAACACTTTTAACTTATAGCGTCTCCTTTAATGGTGGATGGTTAAAATGAAGAAGTTTTGGTGTCTAGCCTTAGTTGTTCTGGTTTCGTTGTCTATGATTTCGATGCTGCATCTAACTTTCGCCGAAGCATCTGTCCACCTGATGATTGTTGAATGGTATGGTCGTGGCCGTGGACGTCTTATTCTTGCTGAGATACCAGCCGAAGATAATTCTATGGAAAACCCGGACTACAAGTTGTTGCCCTACTATTGGCATGTCACAATAAAGTATTGGATTAACCCAAAAAATAGTTATGGCTTCTCAACAGCAGAGGTTGTGAGCACGATAAGGGCTGCGGCGAACGCTTGGGACGAGCAAACAAGTTTTGTCCTTTTCGCATATCAAGGTACAACACGCAAAAGCGCCGGAGTTCGCGACGGATACAACGTTGTTGCATGGGGCTTGTACTCAAATCCCAACGTTATAGCAGTTACTTACATATGGTATTCGGGTGATGCAATAGTTGAAACTGATACGAGGATGAACACGAGGTTCAAATGGAGTTTAAGCGGCGAGACTGGTAAAATGGATGTGCAGAACATTATGACCCACGAGTTTGGACACTGGTGTGGCTTGGCTGATCTATACGATGACGTAGACTACTGGTTAACAATGTACGGCTATTCAAGTTATGGAGAAACCCATAAGCGGACGCTTGGATTGGGCGACATCCTTGGACTGCAAGCAAGATACAGGCAATAACTTTCCTCCCCTTTTTCGAAATTAATAATGCTACTATACGGCAAAACTGTTAGCAGCCTAAAGAATTAAGAAATTGAAAATTCTGGAAACTGGTTCCGTGTTATGCGTTCTTTTATTCCTCTGCGGCTCCGGCTTCTACAACCTCGGCTTCGGCGAATCTTCGGCTTATTCTTGTTATCTTTATTTTGACATGGTCTCCGGGTTTTGTGTTTGGTATGAAGGTTACTAGTCCTTGGATGCGGGCTATTCCTTCGCCTCTTCTGCTTGTTTCCGTTACGTCCACTTCGTATTCTTTGCCTATTTCAACTGGTTTTGGAGGGAAGCGTCTTGGACCCCTTCCGAATTCTCTTCTTCCGCCGAATTTTCTTCTTTCTTCCATACGTTTTCACCTCTCCTTATTTTCGGTTCAAAATTTTCCGCGCGGTTTATTCCACTGTGAGTTTTCCGTATTTTCCAACGTTTAGCTGGATTTCGCCCTTGAAGCTTGTTACGTAGCCGTTTTCCACCTTGACCGTGTCGTTGACGTTCACCTGGTTTATTTGGTCGTTCCATAGGGTCAGCTTTATAGTTCCTGTTTCATCTGCTATTATGGCTGTTGCCACTTTGTGGGTTGTGTCGCTGAATCTTGAGAGAACCTCTCTTGGGGCGGATTTCTCAACGACTTTGGCTTCGACGTTTACCCGTTTCATTCCGTTTCGCAGTTCCTTAATCTTCAATTTTCACCATCCCCTTTTAGGCTATTCTTTCCGCGACAGCGAATTTTCCGCCAACAGAAACGATGCGCACTCTGACACGTTCGCCTATCTTGCTGTTTGGAACAAAAATCAAGTAGCCTTGAATCCGGGCTATTCCGTCTCCTCTGCTTCCAATGTCGTCTATAACAACCTCTAATTCCTGGTTTTCCTTGACTGGTGCCATGTGGAAAAGCGGCTTGTCGGGGTTGAAGCGTCTGCTACTCCCAAACCTTCTTGGTTTTCTCTGGATGTTTTTTGTTTTTTCTGGAAGCCTTCTTGGCATACTGTTTTTTCGTCCTTATCGCGGAACCAGCCTCAAACGCTAAAAACTCAAGTGTCCGCTTTTGCTGAACACCGAGTTTCCAGCAGAGGCTAGTTACAACACAAACAGCAACCATCCATATAAATCTTGCCAGGAGCCTTGCAACATTTGCTGTTTTATAGAGAATTTTGAAGAGCAAATTGTAAATAGCTTCGTTTAATACTTGCTATGATGCTACACAAGTGCGGCGAAAGAGGATTAAAGCGTGCCAAATCCAACGCCTTCAAAGCCCATAATCGAGTTGGTTGACGTTTACAAAGAGTATAGGGTTGGGGCTGTTTCAACCACGGCTTTGAAGGGTGTAAACTTCAAATTGTATAGGGGACAGCTCATCGCCATAATGGGGCCTTCAGGCTCTGGTAAAACCACACTTTTAAACATGATAGGGCTTCTGGATAGGCCTTCCGAGGGCAAGATTTTCTTCGACGGGCTTGACGTTTCAAGGCTTGACGACAAAACTTTAGCAAATTTACGCAACACCAAATTGGGCTTTGTATTTCAAACCTTCAACCTTGTTAATAGGTTAACAGTTTTTGAAAATATTGAGTTACCCCTCATACCTCGGGGTATACCGCGCAGTGTCAGAGCAAAAATGGTTCTGGAAGCATTAGCTAAAGTAGGTGGAGAAGAAAGCTGGCTTCATAAAAAGCCGAACCAACTTTCCGGGGGACAGCAACAACGAGTGGCAATTGCAAGGGCTATTGTTGGAAAACCAGTCGTCTTGTTGGCTGACGAACCCACTGGCAACCTAGACAGGGCATCGGCCAAAACGGTGGTGGAAACATTTCTGAGCCTTAACAAGGCTGGACACACTGTGGTTGTGGTAACCCACGACCCAGAAGTGGCAAACTGTATGGAAAAAATATATGTAATCAGAGACGGGGAAATTGTAGGGGAATTCATGCCTAATAAGGCGGAATCCCTTATTAGTAAGG
>Ga0209183_1000283_pt1 | contig 22842 bp, 21 predicted proteins | sample LHCtaG_2_FD_184120 | JGI IMG/M metagenome (GOLD analysis project Ga0209183, IMG submission 184120) | Hot spring microbial communities from Little Hot Creek, USA to study Microbial Dark Matter (Phase II) - LHC4sed_replicate (SPAdes)... | ecosystem: Environmental > Aquatic > Thermal springs > Hot... | reverse complement strand
GGTAAGCCAGGCCTCCAAAATACGTCTGGCTGCACCACCTTTCAAAAATGCGAACAGCGAGCTCCGGTTGATCTGGGTAACGGCAGAAGTCCCAACCGTCGTAAGCGGTATGAAACACTCCTTTAGGCGCGTTCCAGAAGGTGAGCTGCGATCCGTGCGGTTGAGACGCGAGGCTGCGAGGCCTAAGGGGTGTGAGTGGTGAGGTGGCTTTCCGCGTTAGCGTTCCGGCTGTCCTAGGCTCCAGTGGGGGAAGTGCAAGAGTTACGCCTGTTCCCCTTAGGGTGCGGTGGTCCGACATTGTGGTCATCGTTCACTACTGTCCGGTTAGCCGCGTGCGCATCGAGGCTAAAATTGCCACGGGGGTTCGGCCCGCGGGGTTGAAGAGGCTGTGAAACCGAGTGAGCGGAGGAGCCCATGATCATCATCGGAAGAGGGTGCCCGGAATCGTGAGAGGCGAGATGTGGGCGCGCTGGCTCTACCTGAACAGTAGTGGTGTGGTGAAGAGGGTTGCAATGAATGCAAATAGCAGCAGTGCTTTGTTGATGAGAGTATCTGTACGTTTTGAAAGCTCTTCAAGCTTTGTTGAGTCTAAAAATGGAGCATCGACGTGAAATCTTCTGAGCCTGTAGCGAAGCGGTTTGCTGCTTTGTGTTGCCTGGCTGTAAAGCAGCTTAATTGAAGCCCAAGCAGTATCTAGAGGGTACCGGTAGCCTAACGGGTGGTATGTCGAACCTGCACGCGAACCCGTGAGCTCGTGCGTATCGCTTGTAGCTATCAGCGTTGTCGTACACAGCTGCGACGTCAGCTCGTAGAGGCGGTCTCTGTAGCTTCGCATCATGTTGTTTGCATCGTACACTACAATGAAAGCGCATTGGTCGTCCCTTACAAGCGTGAAGGCGCTGACCCCTGCCGATCCTATCTCATCTCCCCAGCCAGAACGTAGAGAAGCTATGCCGATGGTCCATCCATCTTGGATCTCCGAGAGAGCCTGTCCAATCGCGACGCGAGCGCACGATACAAGTGACTTGCCTAACGCGTCACCCAGCGTCGGGCTGGGTCGGGGGTCGTCGAAGCTGTTGTGCAAGTCGACGAGAACCGTGCGGGGACCTATCTCCTCGGCGAAGTTCAGCGGAACATCCTCCATCCCTCCATCCATTCGCTCAGTAAAGACTATGTTCCATTCACCCTCCAACGCAAAAGCAACAGCTCTCATCGTGCCGTCGGTAGAGCAGCCCACTCCCAGCCGATGCCCCTCGCAGAGGATCTCGCCTACGTCCGAGACAGCTGCTTCGGCGACCTTGCGCGCATCAAGCTCGCTCACAAGGTCCTCGCTGTGAGTTGATGCTCCGTGGAAAACAACGCACGCGAGCCCTCGTTTGTGTGCAGATTCCATTATAAGAGAGGGTAGGCGGCTACTGCCTATATCGCGGTATGGTCCCGGATGCGCGTGCGGTATGATAATAACCCCCCAAACACCGTCCTCGTCTAGTAGGTCGAGTGCGTACACTGGGATGCTTCGCCAGGTGGAAACACCTAGGAGAGCCCGTTCCAACGTCTCCTTATCCCGAACTAAGGTGTATGATAAGTACGCTTCAAAAAGTTTGATCCCCCCATATTGATCGAGTTGCTTGCGCAAGAACATTGCGTAGAGCTCGACCGAAAAGATGACTGTTAGTATTAGGGCAACGGTTACTGCCAGATAAACCATGTTGGTGGTCTGTACGGCTACCGCGAGTAAAGCCAGCGCGGCTGGGAGGTATCTTTTCCATTTAGAGCTTGCGAGGAACCTTACCGGGACCGTCATGAAGAGCGATGGGGGTACGACCATCAACGGTGAGTGAACTCCGAGGTAGGACAGGAACGCTCCCCATAGCAAGAACAATGGGACCATACCGTAAGCGCGACGAAATGTTATGAAACGTCTGGCTGCGAAACGAAGTGCCATCGGTAAAACCACTAAAATGTACAAAAGGAACGGTTGTGAACAGCCCATGTAAAAGGCGAGCAGTGCCGTGGCAAGTACAGCCGGCGCTAACTTTTTCGAGCTAGGAAAAGAGAATAATTTTTTGGCGCCTCGTTCAAAACCCTCAAGATCCACACTCCCCCGTAACTTCCTATTCAAAAAACCTCCCAGAATGCTGCGTAGCGCGCCCCGCAAAACCTATAACGTGATGGTAAGAACCTTTTGCCTGCCGGGGTAGCTTAGCCCGGTTAGAGCGCCCGGCTGTTATCGGCTGATAAAGCGGTGGAAACCGGGAGGTCCCGGGTTCGAATCCCGGCCCCGGCGCCATTTTTGAGAGGTCCTGCGAAGTTACCTGCTTTCCAGTGTTTCCTCATTTTACTCCATCAAGCGTTTCAGTGTGGGTACTAGCTCGCTTATCGGGATGCGTATTTGCTCTTTTGTGTCCCTGAATCTGATTGTGACGGTGTCGTCTTCCAAAGATCTTCCATCCACCGTTACTGCGAAAGGTACTCCGACTTCGTCCGCGTCGTAGTACCTTCGCCCTATGGTCCCCTTTTCCTCATACATTGCTGTAAAGTGCTCTTTGAGGTTTGCGTAAATGCTCTTAGCTTTCTTTACAAACTCTGGTTTGTCGACTATAGGGAAGACGGCCACTTTGACGGGGGCAACGCGAGGGTTCAGCGATAGAATCGTATGTCCCCTTGATACTTTGTACGCTTCAACGATGAGCGCCAACAATATCCTTTCAAGCCCAAACGAGGGCTCTATGACGTGGGGTATCACAACTTCGCCGTCGTCCTCGACAGCCATGCTTTTACCGCTGAACTCTTGGTGCCTTTTCAAGTCGTAATCTCCTCTGTTGGAAATCCCTTCTATCTCCTTCCATCCCATGAACGGGAAGTAGTACTCGATATCGAAGGTTTGAACAGCATAATGTGCTAGCTCGTTCTTCAAGTGTTCCCTTATTCTAACCTTCTCAAGGTTGATGCCTATCCTGCTTAACCACTTCAACGACTCGCCAATCCAGTACGCGTGCCACTTCGACTTTATGAGACCTTTCTCCCACGCTTCTTGCAATGTTATAGTAACAGTTTCTTCGGAGCCCGCCTCTTGGGTTTCTGCAGGTAGTAGTTTCACCTTCATCTGGGCTACCTCGTCGAATATTGGGCAATCGTCGAGTTTGCACGGGTTGATGAAGTACTCGATCTCCATTTGGGTGAACTCTCTTAACCTGAATAGGAAGCCCCTGGGGGATATTTCGTTCCTGAACACTTCACCTATCTGGGCGATGCCGAACGGGAGCTTCATACCCATACTGTAATACACGTCCTTGAAGTTCAGGAAGATGAGTTGAGCAGTCTCAGGTCTGAGATAGGCTTCATTCGTTTTCGTCCTTTTAGGGCCTATGAATGTTGAGAACATTAAGTTGAACGGTGCAGGTTCACCGAGAGTACCACCACATTCTGGGCACTTAATACCTCTTTCCTTTATCAACGAGGAAATGGTTTCAGCGTTAAGTGTTGGAGCTTTTATTCCATAATCTTCGAGGAGATGATCCGCCCTGTACTCTCTGCCGCATTTGGTGCATGTGACGAGGTAGTCGAAGAACGCCTCTACGTGGCCGCTTGCCTCCCACGTCTTCGGATGGGTGATTATGCAGCCATGTATGCCAACCATATCCACCCTGCGCCTGACAAAGAAGTACCACCAATCGTCGAGCACCTCCTTACGTAGTTCGGTTCCCAAGGGACCGTAGTCGTAAAAACCTCGAAGCCCTCCGTAGATCCTCCCGCTAGGAAAGAAGAAGCCTTTCCGGACGCAAAAGCTGGTCAGGTCTTCTAGCGTCAGCGTCTGCGTGGCTTGCATCAAAGGGTGCGAGGGTGAAAGCCTATAAAGCTCTCGCGGCGCGCGCTGGAGACCTGATGGCGCTCGACCGGGAGGTCGTGGTGGGAGCTTCGGAGGGCGAGATCGCGTTCTGCATCTAAGTCCCAGACGTCTCCGAGGATCTCCAAAGGTGTGGCGCGACTTCCTCGCCACGCGCTCGCGGGCTACAGCGAGCCCCACAGTAGAGCGCGTAGTCGGGGCACCACTACAGGCGCAAGTATTAGGGCCAGTGTTAGAAGCGAGAGAGATGTAGAGAGAACGTCAACAATTCTCTTCTTTTTAACCTCGGGGAGACCCTTTAATGTGGCTTCTAACACGACTTTCAGAGCCGATCCACCGTCAAACGGCATTATCGGAAGAGCATTTGTCAACCCTGCTGCAAAGTTGATCCAAGCGATCCAAGCTGTGGCGTAAACAGCTTCCCAACCACCGCTCGGAGCGGTATAGAAGCTCTGAAGGTAAGGTAGCGCGGAAGGATTCATGGAGATCGGAATTAGGAGTAGCCTCCTTAGCATGCCGAGAACGCCTCCCGAAATGGTATACGAGAACGACATTTCATCTAGAAGCTCTTTCAAATCGACTACGCTGACCCCTATGAAGCCTTGACCCTTATCCTCAAGGTTCTTGGTAAAATCGTATTTATCCGCTAGTGTCAGCTTCACCACGCGCCCATCGTTTAGCGTGATCGTCGTGGTGCTTCCCGCCTTCGCTTTACTCATCGCGGCGAGGAAACTTTCAAGGTCTACCACCTTCGACTCGTTCACGGCCACTATAATGCAACCGGGTTTGATATTTGCGAGCTCGGCTGGAGAGCCTTGGAGCACTCCCACTACACCGACACCCAGCGCTACAGGTTTGACTCCAGCCATTAACTGAGATAGTAGGAGTATGGTGAGCAAGGCGGTCATAAAGTTCGCAAAGGGACCTGCAGAGAACACTTTGACTTTGACCGAAGGTTTAGCATTCTGAAACTCGTCGGGAGGTTCCACGAACGCCCCCAGCGGCACACCAAATAACACTAATCCGGCGGACTTAGCTGGCAACCTGTTGGCAGCGAGAGTGATGCCGTGGGCTAGCTCGTGCACCGCTATCGCTATCGCCAACCCTAAAAGCCCATACCAGAGGGGTATTAGCGGGTTAATGCCGGGCAGCCCGATCAACAGTGTAGGGGAAGGAGCTTGTTCAGGCGGTAGCGCGAAGGAGTTTGCAGCGCTCTCTACGAGCATTGCCATCCCCACAAACATTCCAGCGAGCCAAGCCGCGACGCCGAGCCACGCTGCTCGGAGCCGGCCAAAAGCAGCCAAGCGCTTAATGGCTTCGGCGCAGCGTGAACAGCGTACAAGGACGGCGGGACCATAGAGCGCGAACCTTCGATCTCCTGCGAAGCTTTTCCATATAGCGTACAAGTAAACCAACAGGCACGCAACTAGGGCTGCTGTTGCCGGATCCGCCAACACAAGGCAGCGCTGCCGCCGCCGCTTTTAACCTTGTCTCTCGAAAGGAGAATTCAGGAAAAAGCTTGATGGTTTGTGTACGATAGCAAATCGGCTATCACGAGTAAAGCACCGACAGCGAAGTTGAAGAGCCCATTGATGCAGCTGGAGAGGGTTTCCAGGGCCCTATCTGCTACCGTAGCGGTATACAATGGGGGCATTACCCGCACAGCTTCGCGAGCCCCTTTAACGAACGAGAGTTCTTTCTCGTAGTGAAGAAGTATCTCGACAGCTATCTCCTTTACCGTCGGGTTGGCGATGCTCTCTAAAACGTTCCTCCTAGTTAGAATAAGTAGCTCCTCTAGGACTTTTACCCCTGTTTCCAACGCCTTTTCCACATCACCCATCTCTAACACTTCAATGTAGCTGTTGTAAAGCTCGCGCAACTTAACGTTGAAATTCTCGGTGCTCACAGGGAACACTTGCTGTTTTACCTTTTAGTGAAAGCCAGTGTCGGCCACCGGTATATGGGGCGGCATACACCCCCTTTACGCTGATAGCATGTTCTGGACAGTGTATGCGGCAGGCTTTAACTATGTGAAAGAGGTCAGAGTAGCGGTTCTCCTCACATGTCAGAGCTTTGACCCTTCCTCATCCCTACTAGCGGATGGCTTCGATCTTTTTCACTTTTACTGTAGCTCCAGGGAGTATACCGTACTTTTCTCTAGCACTCTTCGGTATCGTGAACTGGCGCGAATCTGTGTGGCGGGTTCTTAACAGCCTGACGTCTATTGTCAACTCTTTCTCGCCGCACTCTAGAGTGATGCGCGCGCTCCGCGCGTCCTGCAGACCAAGCGCTCTCACGAGGCTTGCTGGAATCAATACCTGGTTGTTCAAGTACACTTTAGCCTCGTAAGGGACACCCTCTACACTTTCGGAGCGGGATCGAGGGACCATCGTCTTCACCTTTCCTTTCCTGTTATATATACCTTCCGTAGTGGGCGAAGAAGAGCGTGATCTGCAACCTGGTTTTACACGGATGCGGACTCTTGACCTCGAACTTTCTCTTCAACCTATGCGAGAACGCTCCTTGAGCGGGAAAAACTTATTCGGAGCGAACAACGCTCTCCCCCGTGTCCAGCGAGGAAGCCTTGATACTGGACCCTTGGGGGACTTCCCACGTCAAAGATTATGATCGGCTAATGAAACAGTTTGGTATAGAACCGCTTACGCAGGAGCTCGCGAAGAGGCTTCCCTACCAGCACAGGCTCATACGGAGAAGAGTGATCTTCGGCCATCGGGACTTAGGAAATATAATCCGAGCAATCGAGAACGGTAATGAGTACGCAGTTATGACTGGCATTAAACCAAGCGGCGAATTCCACTTGGGAACCAAGTTGACCTCGGAAGAGTTTATTTACTTCCTCTCACTCTCCCCTAGGGCTCGAGGCTTTTTCGCTATAGCAGATCTAGAGGCATACGCTGATAACAAGATACCTCTTGAGGAAAGTTACCGGATAGCGCTTAGCAACCTGATGGATATACTCGCCTTGGGTCTTGATCCCAAGCGGGTTTACGTTTATAGGCAGTCAGAGGAGATACCTGTCCTTCATTTGGCGTTCATATTTTCACGATCCGTCACGTACAACACACTTGAGGCGATATATGGTCCCAGATCCTTTGGATTATATTTATCGGCACTCGTTCAAGCTGGTGACATACTGAATCCCCAGCTACCCCACCATGGTGGACCAAAACCTACCCTGGTGCCTGTGGGAGCTGACCAGGATCCCCACATCAGGCTGACGCGTGATTTAGCTGGCAAGTACGGCGAAGAGTTCGGCTTTGTGCCGCCGGCAGCTACCTACCACAGGCTACTCAGAGATCTAACAGGGCAGGAGAAGATGTCGAAAAGAAACCCGATGGGGATCTTGTACTTAAACGAGCCTCTCGAAGCAGCGAGAGCCAAGGTAATGAACGCGTTTACGGGTGGGAGGGCTACGGCGGAGGAGCAGAAGAGGCTGGGAGGCGAGCCAGAGAAATGCGTTGTGTTCGTGGAGCTCCTATCCACCCATTTTCTTGAAGACGACAAGCTGCTGGAAGAGTGGTATTGGGACTGCAAGACAGGGAAAATACTGTGCGGGGAGTGCAAGGCTCGGGCTTGGGAGCTCATCGGATCGTGGCTTAAGGCTCACCAAGAGAAACGAATCAGGATGAGGGATCTAGCTGAAAGACTGCTGAAGGAAAAAACATTAAAGTGATTGCGACTTCGGTAACGGTTAGGAATGTGCGCCTCCGCTGGTTGCCGATAATTCCTTTAACGTTTGCATTACTGTTTGCTACGGTGAAGGTAGTTGCCGGACCCTTCACCTTTACCTTTAACATCACGGTTACTGACGCCACAGGTGAACGATTAGTTGGGCTTGCTAGTGAAAGACCTCTGGTTATTGTTCGTGCGCTCAACATTACCGAACAGCGCCAGGGTTTTGTTTGTTATTTTAATGTAACATTATCAAACATTAATTTAACTTTAATACAAGTAAATGTTTCAATTTACTGGTACGGAGTTTTGGTGTACGAGAAAAGCTTCCATGTGGCGAACGGTTCGCTGACGGATTTATCGGCAAGGGTCAATGCATCAACTATGAAAATGGTTTTCAAAAACGATGCAGGGAAATCTCTTAAAGATTGTTATATGGATTTAGTTAGTTCAAAACTAAAATTAAATGTAAAAAGTGAAGAGAGCGTGTCTTTACCTTTCGGAGTTTACAACGTTTCAAATGCTAGGTGCAGGATGGACTGGGCGAGCGCGCCACTCGAGGTTCCAGTGCTCAAGCCCGATCGGTTTGAAGTGCGTAATGGGACGAGGAACGTTGAGGTGTGGTTGGGTGTAGCTGAAGCTTACAAACTGGAGCTGAGGAGGGCTGACGGCAGCCCCCTGCTAGGCGCGCATGTGAAAGTAATGTGCATCGAGGCTAAAAACGCCACGGTATTCGAAGGCACGGTAAACGTCGGGTACGTGACCCTTAGCAACCTGCCTTACGGCCGCTACCTTGTCGCAGTCAGCTGGCAGGGTGAAGCCTTGCTGAACAGCATCGTCGAGGTAAACGGTCTTCAAAGAGCCGTTAACCTCACTACGAGCCTTTTGCCACGGGTGACGCTCACAGTCCTTGATGCGGACTCCCAACCTATTGCTGGCGTGAAGCTTAAAATCGTTAAAGTGGTGGGTGGCGCAAGTGCTTTCGAGGTTACTTCCAGTCCTGATGGGCAGGTAGTTTTGAGCAACGTGGTCCCAGGCGGCTACATCGTGAGTTCAAGCTGGCTCAACTACACGTTCAGCGTCCCGGTTTACATCTCTGGATCAGTAACTGACGTTAAACTTCCATTGCGCAAGGTTCAGGTGAAGGTGGGAACAGAGCCTACCTGTGAGGGGGGTTGCAGCCTCCCGCCAGGACTCTCAGCTGAACTTTTGTGCGGAGGAGTCGTGCTCGCTAACACCTCGCTGACTACGCCGTCAGCTGAGCTTGTCCTCGAACCCGGTGGGCGCATTTACGTGCACGCGCCACTGAAGCTGAAAGTCTTCTGGAATGGAACTAAGCTTTTAGAGAAGGATTTGAGCGCAGATGTGGGTATGTTGAGCACTACTTTGCCCTTCTACAACATTTCCTTTAACATTATTGACGCTTCTGGGAACCCGTTGCCTGATACCTACCTGAAGGTAACCGACGATCTGGGCGTTAAAGCCGCCAAGAGCGATCTAGAGGGGCTTGTCGAAATAGGCTTCGTTTATGGGAGGAAAGTGCGGGTAGAGGCATTCTGGAGAGAGGTTCCTGTCGCCAGAGAAGTTGTGACGATCACCTCGAAAGCTGTGCAGATCAAAACGGACGTTTACATGGTGAGAGTTGAAGTGTTGAACGCTCTGGGACAGCCTGTCGCCGGAGCCTCAGTGACCGCATGGGTAAACGGGTCGGGCTACAGCTTTAAGGGTGGCGCGGTAACTAGAGACGATGGCGCGGCCGAGCTTAGGCTGCCGGTACCTCCCAACTCGCAGGTGTTTTTAGAGGTAAGTAAAGGGCGTGTCCGCTTAACGCGCCAACTGTTCACTGACGAGGTTAACAAAGGAGCAACCCGGGTGGTGCTTGACCTAGCCGTAGACTTCGGTCCACTTCAGCTTAGAGTAGGTGAGGTTGCGGGTCTTGTGCTAGCGGTAGCCGTAGCTATCTTAGCCTTGCTCATTGCGCTAAGGGTTTGGGGTAAGAGAGCAGCCTCACGAGGCCTTTTCGAGGTTTATGGTGGCATAGCAGAAGCTGGAGAAGAAGAGAACGAAGCCTCCTGGAAGAGTATCTTCGAGCGCTTTAAGGAAGTTTTCGGGATAGAAAAGGAAAGAGAGGAGGAAGAGGAAGAAGGAGAGGTGGGTTTATTTGATGAAATCTAGCCTAGCGCCCACGCGTGCGCTCTATAACGTAGGGCCGCCTATACCGCTCATCGGGCATGTCGCTTTCGGCATAATAGATCGCGGTACGAACTTACTTCAAGTAAGGCCCACGACACTCTGTCCTCTCTCATGCATTTTCTGTTCGGTCGACGCGGGTCCCCGTTCCCGGCATAGAGCGACGGAATACGTAGTTGACGTAGACTATTTGATACATTGGTTCAAGCGGATCTACGAGCTTAAAAAACTAGAGAAGGTCCACGCGTATATCGATGCGGCGGGGGATCCGCTTACCCACCCCTCTATCGTCGAGCTCGTTGCCAAACTGCGTGAACTACCTTTCGTAGAGACCATTGCAATGGAAACTCACGGGGCGCTACTCACAGAAAAACTGGCTGAAAAACTGGACGAGGCTGGGCTCGACCGGTTAAATCTCTCCGTCGACGCGCTAGATCTCGATCTGGCTAGAACCCTTAGCGGGATGCCTTGGTTTGACGTGAGGAAAGTGGTTAGGGTGGCCGAGTACATAGCTTCGTCGCTCCGAATGGACCTGTTGATTGCCCCTGTGTGGGTGCCTGGAATTAATGACAGGGAGATACCGAGAATCGTAGAGTGGGCTTTAAGCATTGGAGCTGGAAAGCGGTGGCCGCCGTTGGGCATCCAAAAGTATGAAGCACACAAGTACGGTCGCAAGCCTAAGGGTGTGAAACCGATGAGTTGGAACAAGTTTTACTCTGCGCTCCGCGAGTGGGAAGGACAGTACGGTATCAAGCTGGTTCTTTCGCCTCGAGACTTCGGAATCGTAAGAGCTAAACGTGTGCCATTAGCCTTCCACAGGTTCGAACGAGTACGCCTAAAGGTTGTAGGACCAGGCTGGCTGAAGAATCAGTGGCTTGCTGCGGCGAAGGATAGGATTGTCACAATCGTAGGAATCGAAGGGGATCCACCAATGGGGAGAAGCGTGTCGGCTACCGTCTTACGTGTAAAAGACGGCATCTACATCGCCAGAATTCGTTGAGGGTGTTCAGGAGAGCTTGGATACATCCGCGTTTGTGCCTTTGTGTGCGGAAAACGAAATATAACGCAGAACACCCGGCTGGCTGTGCCGTACGAGCGACCACGCGGGACCAAGGATTACTTGCCCTCAGAGTGCGAGGAGCGGCGAGCGGTGCTAGAGAGAATAAGAAGTGTGTTCGAGAGTTACGGTTACGGTGAGGTGATGACGCCTGCCTTCGAGCACTTAGAGCTTCTCGTCGCGAAAGCAGGGGAGGAGGTCGTCGACCAGATTTATGCCTTCACCGATAAGGCTGGGCGCAAGCTGGGTCTCCGCTTCGAGCTTACAACGCCGATAGCTAGGATAGTGTCTGAGAACCTGTCTTTACCGAAGCCTATACGGTTCTACTACATACAGCCCGTGTGGAGGTATGAAGAGCCCCAAAGGGGGAGGTTGAGGGAGTTCTGGCAAGCCGGTGTGGAGCTGATCGGGGTGCCAGGAGCTCCGGGCGACGCTGAGGTGTTAGCAGTGCTGATAAATTCCCTGAGAAGAGCTGGGCTCTCCTCTTTCAAAGTACACGTTAACGACCGGCGGCTTGTGGAAGCCCTCCTCCACTGGCTCGGCGTGCCTCCCGAGCTTGCTTCAAGCGCCTTAAGGGCTATCGACAAGCTGGAGAAGAAAGGTGTGGAGTATGTGGAGAGCGAGCTTGCATCAATGGTCTCTGATAAGAGTCGGTTAAGGAAGTTCATCGAGCTATTGGGCAGCGACCCGCTGCAGATGCAACTACCCGACGAGCTCCCAGCGGTCGCGAGGGAGGCAGTGGACGCGCTGGAGCAGCTGCTGCAGGAGCTCGAAGACGGCTACGGCCTCTCAGGCTTCTCCAAGCTAAACCTAAGCGTAGTGCGAGGTTTAGACTACTACACGAGCTTAGTTTATGAGGCGAAAACCCCTCTCGGCGGCGAGCTAGGCAGTGTAGCGGGCGGCGGCAGGTACGACGACCTAATACAGCTCGTGGGTGGACCGCGGATTCCGGCAACTGGTATGGCGATAGGGGTCGAACGGCTCTTGGAGACGCTGAGGGCAGAGGGCTCGCTCGCGCCTCGCTCGGGGAGGAGCGGCTATTACGTGATCCCGGTAACCTCCGAGTTTAGACGCTACGCGATAAGGGTCGCCGAAAAGTTGCGCGCTAAAGGCGAAAGGGTGGTCGTGGAGATTACTGGGAGAAAGCTCGTTTCTGCGCTTGAAGCGGCTGATCGGCTGGGGTACAAGTACGCGGTGGTGATCGGGCAGCGTGAAGTGGAAAGCAGGACTCTCACCGTCCGGGACTTGGAGGCTTGGAAAGAGGAGAAGGTTCCCCTAGAACTATTGGCTGGAAGCTAGCTGCGGTTTCATTCAAAAAAGTCGAAACTTGCTCATGTGATCCGTGTTCAAAGCCCCAGTTCGGTGATAACCCTCTCCTCGAGGTTTAAGCGTTCGTCCAAGGCTCTTTTCAGCCTGCTTATAGTGTTCACGGGAGTTGGATCAACCCCTAGCAGAAGCGCCAGCACATAGGACGCTAGGTCGACTGATACCAGGAGCTCAAGGAGCTCTGACAACCTTCCGCCACCGCTTGACCTCAGCTCAGAGCTATCGATACCTCTCTCCTTGAAAACTTGCTTCCAGAAATCTAGAATAGCTGCGATCTCGCTAGATTCTTCGGACCCTCTGATGAGAACCGGGTGGTATTTACCTGCTAGCGAGCCCTCCCACCCCATGATCTCGTTGTGATCGGCCTCCGGCAGTTCAGCGAAGAACGCGTGGTATTTTGCGTTTTCATTTACTTGCGTCTTGAACCTGAAGCCGACCGGGCTGTAGGGCTGGTAAGTGTAGATGAGCGGGACAGAGCCCTTTATGCGAGCGGCGATCGAAGCCGCGAGGCAGCCCAGCGGGTTAGCCTTGAACTCCTCGATGACCCTGCGTGCACTGCTCGTTGAACTCTTTGGTGCGGGTACTGGGAGGTTGAGTTGCTCGAGAATCCGTAAAGCTGCAGCTAGCATCGGCGCCAGCGCGGTGCGCGGGGGACGGCCGGTTGGCAGCTTGTAGACTGCAGCGCCCAGCTTAGAGGCGTAGCGTTCGAGCAGACCGCCCGAAGTTACCGCTACAAGGTAGCACCCTCTCTCGACCCCTTCTTTGGCACATCTCAGCGTCTCAACAGTGTTGCCGGAGTAGCTCACGGCCACGAGCACGTCCCCCTTTCCCACGTAGAGCGGGAGCTTGAAGTCGCGCACAACTTCAATCGAAGCACTTGCCTTATCGAGGAGAAGACCGCGCGCGAAATCACCGACTATAGCTGAACCGCCCATGCCTGTGAAAACGACGTTATCGAGGTCTCGGGGGAGCGCGACTCCTCGTACTCTTTCGGGGAGTGCTACTCCACTGTACTTTTCGTGGTACGTCTCAAGCTCGTCCGGCTCAGAAAGAATCAGGTCAAGCATGCGCGATTTGTCGAGTTTGGCAACTAGCTGCTCAAAGCTCATACGCTCAGCTAGCTGACCTCCGGCTCTTAACCCTTGCTTCTACCGGCTTGCTCGAGCAGGTGCTTGAAGCGGAGAGCGTCATCGAACATGTAGACGTTGTTGAAGAGCGCGTACGCATCTTGACCATCGGAGTAGCGCTTCGCGATCCCTAGAAGCTTAAGGAGGTCGTCGTCGGTGTACTTGTACCTGTAGTTAACCTCACCACCCCCCAAGCCGTGTAACCTGAAGTACGCGAAGCCAGCCATGTGAACGGGTTCACGCTTGAGTGGATCGACCACGTGCGTCAGATCGAGCCTCGACAAAAGCTGCTTGAGCTTGCTCGCGTGCTCGTGCCACGTCCCACGCGGTTCCCAACCCATCGCCAAGCCGCTCCTATCGATCGTCGTGAAGAACTCTTCAACGTTCTTAGCGTTTTCGGGAGAGTACCCGAAGCTTGGTGGTGTCTGGAACACGCATACTTTGGCGCCGAGCGCCTTGCATATGGTTAGAGTCTTTTCCCAAGCCTTTAGCGTCTCCTCTGTCACACGGAAGAAACCGTACTTGTCGAAGTCCGCACTCGACACTTTGATGCCGCTACGCCGCCACGTGGGTGAGGAGGGTGGGTGCGTTATAGCTTGGAAGGCTTTAACCGTGAACTCGAAGTCGGCAGGAGCCTGGCTCCTCCAACGCTTCGCAGTCTCCTCACTGGGCAGCTTGTAAAAGGTTTCCTGCAGCTCGATCACCTCAAAATACCTGAAGTAGGCTTGACGACCACCCCTTGCCGACCAGCCGCAGGTCCCTACTTTGATCATCGCTGGCTATTACGGGTTGGAAGCTTTAAAAAGCGAGCGTGATACGTATCGGTTTTCTCAGTTTGGATTGACGGTGGAAAGCTTCTTAAAGATAGAGGGTTTGGGGTTGTGTGAGCGAGGAGGAACGCCTGCTCCGCAAGATGATGCTCGAGATAGCTAAAAAGCAGCGAGCGACTGAGCAGAGCCCGTGCCCAAAAGGTCCGCTGCATGTGGATCGAGGAAGCTTCGAGCGGCTGCTGCAGGGCTGCAAGGTGGTGATCGCAGATTTCTGGGCTGAATGGTGTGGGCCTTGCAAGATGGTGGAACCCATCGTGGAAGAGTTGGCACGGAGGTTCTCCGGGAGAGTTGCGGTTACGAAAGTGAATGTTGATGAAAACAATGATTTGGCTTTTGAGTACGGTGTGATGAGCATCCCCACGGTTATAGTCTTCAATGGGGGAAGGGAGTTCAAGCGCTTCGTGGGTTACTATCCAGGGCTAGCTAAGGAGATCGTGAAAGCTGTGGAAAGCTTACTTTAGACCTTCCAAGCTGTCTTCAGCAAGCACTCCTAGGTAATCATACACCCTTCCGGATTTCACCCACTCTTCGTAGATGCTCCATACGCGCTTGGCGTTAACCAAGCCTGCGTAGAAACCCATGCTTTCAAGCTCAACTTTGACTTCTTCAACCAGATCGGAGGGGTGAATATGAGGTTTCTTAGCGAGGACTCTGAGGATTGCGTCAGCGATGTTTTCGCGTCTCGGATAAGGTTTCTTTAACCCTCTCTTACGTCTCTTTCCCAAGCCCGTCACCGCTCGCCATATGGGTCAGTTCACCTCCTTATCGTCACGAACTTCGGGGTGGGGTGCTCCTCATCCCCCCTTCTACGACTTTACTCATTTTTTAAGTGTGCGGTGAGCCTGAAACATTCAGGCTAGGGTGAAGACAATTTCTTGTGCGCTTTCATCGAAGCTGCGACGGAGAACGCCTGAACGTAGCATATTAGCGATCGCAGTGTACAGAGTAGCCGGTGGTACACCTTTGTTCTTTGCCCACTGGTACAGTTCGCTCTTCGCTGCTTTACCACCCTTACTTTTGAGAAAAGAGATTACAGTGTGTTCCAGCTCGTTAGGGCTTCTGGGAGCCTCGCCTTTAGTCTCTCCGCCTGTCTCTGGCTTTTCCTCGCTGAGGAATGAGAGCAGATCAACCCTCTTCTCTTCTCCCTTTTTCACGGTCTTTGAAGGCACGTGTGAAAGTTTTCGCGTCCTTTATATCCTTGATGCGTAGAGTTCAGATAGCACCCTCCTATCCCTCTCGATTATTTTCACGTAAAAGTCGAACCCTTCGCTACCGATTTTGCGAACGATGGAGGCTGCGATGTAAACTTCTCCCCGGTATACCCTGAGGGTTCCCAGAACCTCGAGGTAGTCTCCTTGCCTAAAGCTTAGGAGGATTTCGGCGAGCTCGCCCCAAGCTCTTACGCGAGCTGTCCCCTCTCCGTCGCTCAGCAGCGCTTCAACCATACCCCCTCGTTTTTCCATGCCCGTCAGGACGCCTGCTACGCGTACCCGGTGCAGCTTAAGCGTGAGCGACCCTGTTACAAGCTCGAAATCTACTACGGCACCTCGGTCTACGACGGTCAACCTCTCCATCTCTTTAGGGAGCAACCTCACGTGGACATCCCTAACATCTGCGCACATGATATTTCGCAGGCGAAGCCAACCGCAAGCTTAAGAGTTTACGCTTAGCGCGCCATGTTGTTACCTCGCCTTTGACCCCAAGGCTTTCGAGTTTTTCCTGCGCTTGACGTGCGGCGCGCGCTTAGCGCTTTGACGCGCGCGTAAAGCCTTTTAGAGCGGTATTTCAAGCCCGTATAGGGGGCTATGCCCAAAGTTAATACCAAGCTTGTTCGTTGGGAAGAGGTTGTCGAATGGTGCCGGGCCCTGGCTGCACGCATCGAGGAATCGGGCTACAAGCCTGATATCGTGGTGGCGATTGCTAGAGGCGGCTACGTGCCGGCTAGGCTTCTCTGCGATTTCCTCGATGTACATGATCTCCTCAGCTTGCAGATTCTTCACTGGGGAAAGGCAGCTGAGATAACGGCTATAGCGCACGTGAAGTACCCCTACGAGCTTGACCTTTCCGGCAAAAGAGTCCTGCTAGTCGACGACATCGTGGATACGGGAGATTCCGTGATTGTCGCTCGTGACTACATCTTGTCGCGCTGGAAGCCAGCAGACCTGAAGGTGGCCGCTATGCAGTGGATATCACCGGTGGCAAAAATCAAGCCCGACTTCTACGTAGATGAGGTTAGAGAGTGGATCTGGTACCAGTATCCTTGGACTCGCGCGGAAGACACGACGAACTTCTTTGAGAAGATCATCGGCGAGAGGGCGAAGGAAGGTAAGAGAGAGTGGACGTACGAGGAGCTGGTCAAAGAATTCAAGGAGTGGTACGGTATCGATGTGGGCGAAAGCTACTACAAGCTGGCCCTAAACAGGCTCCTGCGCGCCGGCAAGATCGAGGAGCGCGCTGGAAAATACGCGGTCAAACAGTAGAGACAGATGAACGTACGGATCTACCGCAACGGGGGCATAGTCGTAGAAGCCGGCGGGAAGAGGCTACTGCTGGACCCAATCGGTATCCCCGATAAAAAGCCTGATCTGGTTTTTGTTTCCCACGCGCACAGCGACCACTGCAAGCCCAACGCCTTACGGGCGCTGAGGAGCATCCCAAAGGTGATGAGCCCTGCGACGCGTGATCTCGTGGACCCAAGACGCAGACTCGACAACGTGGTGGCGGTGAGCGCGGGGGAAGAGGTTGAAGTCGCGGGCCTGCAACTAGAGGTGCACGAAGCTGGGCACGTGATAGGGAGCTTGCAGCTGAGATTTAATGCGGGAGCAACTGTAGTGTATACAGGCGATTTCAATCTGGAGAGGAGAATTATCATGAGGCCGGCGCCGGTGCTCAAAACTGATGTGCTCGTGATAGATTCGACGTACGGCCACCCTAGCTACTCCTTCCCTCCACGCCCCCGCTTGTATAAGGCGATCGTACAAGCGGCTCGAGAAGCTGTAGAAGAGGGTAGAGGGCTTGCGCTCGCTGCCAGAGTCTTGGGCACGGGGCAGGAGCTCACAGCCTTACTCTCGCTGGCCGCTAAGCTCCCACCTTTCGTTGAAGAAAGGATAGCTGAGAGGAATAAAGTTTACGAGAAGTATGGCGAGCCGCTCGGCGAATACGCCGTTCACGGCCTTAGGCCGCCGCGAGGTGCCATAGCAGTTGTATCCCTATCATCGAAGCACCCAGGGGCTGTGCCGTGCACCGGTTGGGCACTTAAGAGCGGCTTTCCGCTCTCTAGTCACGCTGGCTTCGACGCTCTAATCAGGTACGTTGAGGAGAGTGGGGCTTCCATAGTGTATGCCGTATCAGGGTTTGCTGGGCGCTTCGTCGATCACATTTCGCGCGAGATGGGAATTGAGGCATACCCGCTTTAGCGCGCCACCCCGTTACCCCGCCTTATACCGCGGGGCTATCGGGCTTTCTCTTCTTTCCTTTTCCGCTCGATTACTCGCGCGCCGCGCGTGTTGACCGAAATTAAATTTTTCTAACCTAAAAGTTAATGAAAAAGGTTACATAACATACATAGCGCAAAGGCATTCGAACAGCACGGCGCGCACCCGCTTTAACGGCCGAGAAAGTGCGAGCTCCGGGAGACGGCTTCAGCTAACGTTTAAAAACCGCAAGCTCAAGATACTTGTAACGTGATGAACCAGGCTTAACTGAGTACACGATGACGAAGATCTTGAGTGCTGAGGGTTTTTTGGTAAAAAATTGCAGAAGAGCTTTGACTTATGGTTGCCATAGAAATCCCAGCGTGGGTATTGAACTTAAAATGCCTGCGCTCGTAGTCGACGTTGCACGGGTTCCTCTCGAGTAAAACTGAGGACCTATGTGGTTGAACATTAGGGAGATTCTGCCCTCAGCTGAGAGGAGAGGGGTAAGTTTTCGGGAGCTACTTAAGTCCTACGGGATTTCGTGCGGAAGAAAGTTGGGGCAAGAGTGCGCTAAGCCTTAAGTACGAGGAGCTTAGGAACTGGTCGTGAAAAAGGACGCTGCTGCGGCTTTCGCGCTGAATGCTTTCTATATGTTCGTTCAAGGTGCCGTTTATCCTCTTTTTCCCATCCATCTCCGAAGCTTGGGCATAGATGAACTTGCTAGAGGCTATATTCTGACCGGTAGCGCTGCAGCTAGCGGTATCGCGGCCCTATTTTGGGGTTGGCTATCCGATAGGACCGGCAAACGTAGAAGGTGGGCGGTTCTAGGTGGGGTGTGCCAGACTTTAGTGAACATCCTGATGGCGCTCTTACCGCTAAGCTTGCCCGACCTCATAGCTTTCTACTACCTTTCAGGCTTCCTAGGGGCGGCGCCACTAACGTTGGCGATGGCTTCCATTAACGAAGCTTTTGGAGAAAGCGGCGAGGGTTTCGGCTCGTTTTGGGCGGGGGGCTCTTTGGGATGGGCTGTGGCGACGGCAGCTTCGGGTTATATTCTAGAAAAGTTGAGTTTTAGACACGTTTTGCTCCTTACGGTGCCCATGATCATATTATATACTTTAATGATAATGAAGATAAGAGAAGAAAAACATAATGAAAAGTTGAATAATAGAGAAAGGCGAATATATGGTAAGCACCTAAGATTGTACGTAATTCTGGCTATGGTTTTCATACTTATAAATATCGATGTTGTGAAAAACCTCTACATTCCAGTTCATTACGCTTTCGATCTAGGCATTGGTATTTCCACTTCTACGTTAACGCTGAGCCTAGCGAGCACGCTCGAGATCCCATCGATAATGCTTTTCAGTAAGCTGATCGCAAAATTGGGGGCTGCTAAAATTCTGGGAGCTAGTTTAGGTCTAGCGGCCGCCTACACGGCGCTCAACACGGTTGTAGCTGACGCCGGACAAGCGTTTGCTGCTATGGGCTTTTATAGCCTGGTCTGGGGGTCATTCAGTGTTTCAAGCTCCTTGCTAGTGGGTGAAGCCTCTGGAGATAAGGGTGCCGCTTATGGTGCCTATAACCTGGTGTTTTCGATTGCTAACATTATTGCCCCTTCCGCGGTCGGTGTGCTCGCTCGTAATCTGGGGTACGAGGGTATGCTTCTCGCGCTATCTTGCGTAACGCTCGCTGCGTGTCTCGTATGCATTTTCGCTTTGCAGAGAGAAGTTTAGCATTGTATTGTTACGATGTAGATTTAGAGATTTTAAGGAGAATGTTTTAAAGCGTTTATAATCACTTTATAGATAGTTCTTTAAAGGCCTTCTCTCACGGGAGTGCCGATGGAAAAGCTGGAGGGCAGCGAGGAGGTCAGCGTTCTACCTGACAAAGTATTCGAAGGCGTTCCCAAAGCTCCTCATGGTTTGCTTGAAGCGCTAAGAAGGGTTCAAGCTGTTTACGGCTATTTGCCAGCAGAGGGAATAAGAAAAGCTGCTGAGTATGTTGGAGTCCCCTTCGCTCAGGCGTACGGTGTGGCCACATTCTACCATCAGTATAGCTTAGAGCCTATCGGCAAGTACCGGATACTGGTCTGCATGGGCACGGCATGTCACCTTCGGGGGAACAGCTTGAACATTGAGTTCCTGCGCACGCTCCTGGGCTTGAAGGCCGGTCGGAAGACAACCGAGGATAGAGTGTTTTCCGTCGAGGAGGCTCGTTGCTTCGGGTGTTGCGGCTTGGCGCCGGTAGTCGTCGTCCAAAAGCCGGATGGCGGAAACGAGATCGTGGGGAGGGCTAACCCGCGCACCCTGCGCGCACTCATTGAACGTTACCGCAGGCAGGAAAGAGGTGGTGCTAAGTGAACTGGACGCTGCTCGACAGGTGTTGCGAGAAGTGCACACACTCGCCCGAAAACCCATGCCCTGACTACATCGAGTGCCGGCTCTCCGGTCCACTGTGCCACGACGATGAGCGGTGCCGGGAGCTGAGGCGTCAAAGGATCGAGGAGCTACGGTACGGTGAGAAGGGCGCGAAGATCAAGGTGCCTTTGGCAAGCTGCACGCTCGCGACGGGAGCGGAAGCCGTGTACCAAGCGGTCGAAGACGCTGTTAAGAAGATGGGCTTGGAAGCCACTATCACTATATCCGGATGCCACGGCTTAGATTTCATCGATCCTTGGTTGGAGCTCTCCGCGAAAGGAATGCCCACCGCAATCTTCGCGAACGTGAGGCCGAGTGACGTGCCGCGCATCCTCGAAGAGTACTTTGTAAAGCGCGATGTCAGCAAAGCGTTCGCTCTTAAAGAAAGAGTGGGCGCGGCGAGCGGGGAGGACAGAGTCCCCCTACTCAGCGAGCTTAGCTTCTGGGCGAAGCAGTACAAGTGGGTTTCGCGCAACTGCGGAGTCGTTAACCCCGAGTCGCTGGAGGAGTACGTGGCCAGCGGCGGCTACAGAGGTTTGAGCAGAGCGTTCAAACTGGGTCCCGAAGCTACAATCGAGGAGATACTGAAGAGCGGTTTGAGGGGAAGGGGAGGGGCAGGCTTCCCCACAGGGATGAAGTGGAGGATTACTCGTCAGCAGAAAGCGACGCCGAAGTACGTTATAGCGAACGCTGACGAAGGCGACCCCGGCGCTTTCATGAACAGGCTCCTGGCCGAGAGCGATCCCTTCAGGATTATCGAAGGTTTGACTATAGCCGGTTACGCGATCGGGGCTAACCAAGGCTACATATTCGTGAGGGCCGAGAAGCCGCTGATGGCGAAGCGCCTGCAGAAGGCTGTAGAGGAGGCCAGGCGCTACGGGCTCTTGGGTAGGAACATACTAGGCTCAGGCTTCGACTTCGACATCGAGGTGATACTCAGCGCTGGAGCATTCGTGTGCGGCGAGGAAACCGCGATGATCGCAGCCATCGAGGGTAAAAGGGCTTGGCCGAGGCAGAGGCCACCCTACCCAGCGGAGAAGGGGCTATGGGGTAAACCCACAGCTATTAACAACGTTGAGACACTGGCGCACGCAGCCACCATCATGGCGGAAGGGGCAGAGAAGTTCGCGGCTATTGGCACAGAGAAGACGAAGGGTACGAAAATGTTCTGCGTGACAGGTGCTGTGAAGAGAGTTGGGGCCTACGAAGTGCCCATCGGAACAAGCATTAGGGTCCTAGTAGAGGAACTGGCAGGAGGCGCACCTGAAGGAGTAAAGGTGAAAGCCGTTCAGATTGGTGGCCCCTCTGGAGGATGCATCCCAGCTAACTTGCTTGACTTACCGCTAGACTATGAGACTCTGCAAGGTGCTGGTGCGATAATGGGTAGCGGAGGTATCGTGGTCATCGGCCACGAGAACTGCATGGTAGATGTAGCCAAATTCTTCCTCACTTTCACGTCAGCTGAGTCGTGCGGCAAGTGCATACCTTGCAGAGTTGGATTGAGAGTCATGTGGAGCATCCTCGACAAGATCACGAAGGGCGAAGGCACAGAGGAGGATCTGCAGGTTTTGAGGCAGGTGGCGGAAACCGTGAGGTCGGCCAGCTTGTGTGCGCTCGGAGGGACGGCGCCAAACCCCGTTCTCTCCACGCTAAGGTACTTCACGGACGAGTATACCGCGCACATCCGCGAGAAGCTCTGCCCCGCGCTCGTGTGCAGCGCGCTCATCAAGTACAGGATAGACGAGGAGAAGTGCATTGCCTGTGGACAGTGTGCGATGAACTGCCCGGCTAACGCGATATCGAAGATTGAGAGCGGAAAGTACAGGATAGACGAGAGTTTGTGCATCAAGTGCGGGGTCTGCTACACTGTCTGCCCTGTGAAGGCCGTCTACAAGGTTGCAGGTGCGAGTGCAGGGTGATCGATGTGGTTAAAGTGAAGATCGACGGGAAGGTTGTGGAGGTGGAGCCAGGAACTACGGTGCTGGAGGCGGCGGAGAAGGCTGGGATAGAGATACCGCGGCTCTGCGTTGTGCCAGGACTGTATGAAGGCTCGAGCTGCAGGCTCTGTCTCGTGAAAACCCCAGCCGGCAGGCTCTTCCCCTCCTGCAACTACCGTGTATTCAGAGACGAGGAGTTCCTAGCCAGCACGCCCGACCTCTGGGAGATGAGGCGAGTGAACTTCGAGCTCCTTCTCAAGTTCCACAGGATAGAGTGCTGGGCTTGCGAGAGGAAGAGCTCCTGCTCCCTCGTCGAGCTTTCGAAAGAGCTCCTCGTGGACGGCATACCGGTGTGTTCGGAGTGCCCGCTGCCGCCGAGCGAATGCCTACTGCTCAAGGGCGAGCTGTGTTTAGGCATGATCACGCAATCCGGATGCGACGCCGAGTGCTTGGTGAGCGGGGGCGAGTGTTGGGGCTGTAGGGGACCCATCACGAGGGAAGACATCCTTGAGCGAGCTTTCACCCACTACAGGGAGCTCGGTTTCGACGCGAAGGACGTCGTAAGCAAGGCGGAAATCTACTGGAACTCGGCACCCGGTTTCGCAACCGTTAAAAAAGTAGCCGAAAGGGCGGTGAGCCGTGGCTGAATCGCTGAAGTTGATGATCGAGGAGGTGCCGGCGGTTGCCGGCAAAGTCAACGTTCGCATCGAGAAGGATCGAGCAACCGTGCGAGTCGACTTTGGAGCGACGCAGGATCCGAGGTTCTTCGAACGCTTCCTGAAGGGGCGGCCGGCCGTCTACGCGCCGCACGTGATGAGCAGGATATGCGGCGTTTGCAGCGTGGTCCACTTAACGTGCTCGATTGAAGCCGTCGAGAAGGCGCTGGGCGTGGAGCCGAAACCAGAAGTGAAAGCTTTGAGAGAGTTGGCTAAAGGTTTCGAAATCGTCCAGAACAACTTCGTTCACGTCCTCATGGCGCTCCCGGACTACACCGAGGAC
>Ga0209183_1000282_pt1 | contig 22927 bp, 25 predicted proteins | sample LHCtaG_2_FD_184120 | JGI IMG/M metagenome (GOLD analysis project Ga0209183, IMG submission 184120) | Hot spring microbial communities from Little Hot Creek, USA to study Microbial Dark Matter (Phase II) - LHC4sed_replicate (SPAdes)... | ecosystem: Environmental > Aquatic > Thermal springs > Hot... | reverse complement strand
GAGGCCGGAGAGCGGGAGATAATAATGCTCCAGTCCCTGGCCCGCGGCAAGGCCGCATCCCACAAGCTCTATCAGCTGAACGACTATCTCACCGGATGATGACAGCTCCCCAGCAAGCCTGATGAGATCATCGAGCTCATCATCATTTATACCGCGGAGCATGACGACGTTGAGCTTGACAGGGTTAAGACCCGCCTCCACAGCAACCCTCACAGCCTCAAGCACCTGAGAATGCCTCCTAGCAGCCTCCACAAGGCCCAGCCCGGTTATCATGGCATAGCGATCCGGCCTAGTAGAATGCAGGCTTATGTTAACCCTCCTCAATCCATACATCCTGAGCTCCTGCGCCATCTCAGCAAACCTGAAGCCATTCGTCGTCATCGATAGATCCCTCAATCCGAGGTCTCCAAGCCTCGAGACTATCTCGAGTATGTCAGGCCTCATCATCGGCTCCCCGCCCGTGAGCTTAACGGAGTCCACGCCAAGCTCCATAGCAACCTTGACGATGCGCTCAATCTCCTCAGGAGTCATCAGCTCACCAGAATCATCCTCGAGACCCTCACCATGACAGAAGAAGCATCTTAGATCACAGGCTGACGTGACCGAGATCCTGAGACTCCTCACCGGCCTACCATAGCGATCCATCAGGGCCAACTGTATGACGGCTCAAGATTCGTCCACGGCCCTTTTAAGCATAATTCTACAACACATCAGGGGATAACACTTAAAAGGGATCAAGTATACTAGAGCTCCCACCATGCCGAAAACGCTTGTCATAAGCCCGAACAAGTGCACCGGATGCGGTATATGCATGCTCGCATGCTCCTATAAGCATTTCAAGGTGATCAACCCCGCGAGATCAAGGATCAGGGTTGTGAGGCTCCCCCATGAGCCCGTTGACTCGCCAATATACTGTATTCAATGTGGCCTCTGCATCAGCGCATGCCCCTTCAACGCCCTCTCAAGAGATCTTAGAACAGGCGCCGTGAAGGTTGATCCCGAGAAATGCACTGGATGCGGCATATGTGTGCATGTCTGCCCATATGGCGCCGCATCGAGGGACCCCATGACCCATAAGGCCCTCATATGCGACCTCTGTGACGGCGAACCAGAGTGCGCCAAGGTGTGTCCTGAGGACGTGCTCCTCTACCTAGACCCAGATGATGCGGCCAAATACAAGCGGATAGCCTTCTCAAGGCTCCAGAGGAGGGAGGTTACGCCCCTAAAGCCCGATACGAGGTGATGGGTGGATGGCGGGTGGAAAGCTTTACGGCTATGCGGGCAAGATTCTCCGCGTCAACCTCTCGAAGGCAAAGATCGTGGAGGAGGATCTTAGGCCCGATCTCCTGAAGCTCTACTTGGGAGGGACGGGCTATGCCGCGAGAATACTATGGGATAGCCTTGAGAAGGGGATAGACCCGCTTAGCCCCGAGAACTTGTTGATAGCATGCACCGGGCCGCTCACGGGCACCCTGACACCATGCTCCGGCAGCGTCGAGTTCGTCTTCAAGTCGCCGCTGACAGGGATCTTCGGCCAAACTAGGGCTGGAGGAGGATTCGGGCCGAAGCTAAGGTATGCAGGCTACGACTTCATAATAGTTGAGGGTGCATCGGATAAACCCGTCTACCTCAGCATCATGGACGGGTCGCCCGAGATTAGGGATGCATCCCATATCTGGGGCAAGACTGTTCACGAGGCGACCGATATCCTGCTCGAGGAGGTTGGCGACCCCCAGGCATCCGTTGCATGTATCGGGCCGGGAGGCGAGAGGCTGATTAGATATGCGAGCATAATGGTCGACTATGATCGCGCTGCGGGGAGATGTGGCGGAGGCGCTGTGATGGGGTCTAAGAGGCTGAAGGCGATAGTGGTGAATGGTGACCGCGATATTGAGGCCGCCAAGCCAGACGAGTTCTATGAGGCTGCTCTCGAGGCGATAAAGGCTGTGAGTAAGCAGGGTAGGGAATCGCTGGGCCAGTTCGGAACCGTGGGCGGATTGCTTGGGCTGAACGAGTCTGGAGCTCTGCCGACGAGGAACTTCCAGACATGCTATTATGAGGGGGCTGAGAGGATGTCGGGCCAAGAGCTCGCGAGGAGATACCTGCTCAAGCGGAGGGCGTGCATGGGATGCCCGATTGGGTGCGGGAGATATGTCTGGGTTCCATCAGGCCCGTATATGACGCCGCCCCATGAGGGGGCCGAGTATGAGACCACTGACATGATCGGTGTCCAAAGCATGATGGGCTCTCTTGAGCCCCTCATCAGGGCGGATTACCTCTGCAATACCTATGGCATAGACACAATCTCGGCTGGAAACGTGATCGCGTTCGCGATAGAAGCATATGAGAGGGGCTTGATAACGGATGAGGATACGGGCGGGATTAAGCTGAGGTGGGGCGATGCGGATGCCTGTCTAAAGCTTCTCGAACTCATCATAGAGCGTAGAAATATCGGGGATCTCCTGGCCGAAGGTGTTAAGCGCGCCGCCGAGAAGATCGGGAGAGGTGCAGAGGACTTCGCTTGCCATAGCAAGGGATTGGAGGTGCCGGCCCATGATACTCGAGGGACCTCAAAATCGCTCGCGATACAGTATGCTATCGGTAACCCGAGAGGCGCATGCCATATAGAGCCGCTATGGTCTCCGATGTGGGACTTCTCTAGGTCAAGTCTAGGGCTTGAGGAGCTTGGATTACCATGGCCGCCGCCGAGCAGGTTCGAGGAAGTTGGCGTCAGAAGGGGTGAGGCGTGCAGGCTTCTCTGGCTCTATGGCGAGCTCGCAAGCATACTCGGGATATGCAGGTTCAGCATGCAGGGAAGTGAAGACAGGATACTCACGCCAGCGAGGCTCTCACGCCTAGCCTCCACGCTAACGGGATGGGATCTCGCTCCCAAGGACCTGATCAAGATCTCCGACAGGGTCTACACGCTGAAGCGCTGTTTCAACGTGAGAGAGGGGGTTAGCAGGGAGGACGATAGGCTTCCGAGGAGGCTTATGGAACCCCTCACAACGGGGCCCACAAAGGGTCAAAGGGTAGAGAACCTCGACGCGATGCTCGACGAAACATATGAGGCTCTTGGATGGGATAAGAAGACTGGGAAGCCTACGAGGGAGAAGCTGAGGGAGCTTGGGCTCGATGATGTGGCCGAGGTCATCTGGGGAGGCTAAACCTCAAAGCCTTATTCATCCAAGTGTATAGCCGGGTTGGCGACCACAAGCCCAGATGAGAAGCTGGTCCTCGGCATAGAGTCCACAGCTCATACATTCGGCGTCGGGATAGCATCAAGCTCCGGCAAGATACTGGCCAACGTGAATTATGTCTACCGTCCGAGGGAGGGCGGGATACATCCAAGAGAGGCGGCTCAGCATCATAGCAGGATAGCGGCAAAGGTGCTGAGGGAGGCTCTCGAGCAGGCTGGCGTGAAGCCCATAGACCTCGATGGAGTAGCATTCTCGATTGGGCCTGGAATGGGGCCGTGCCTCAGGGTCGGCGCCACGGTGGCACGCGCCATCGCACTCAGGCTCGACAAGCCCCTGATAGGCGTCAACCATAGCGTGGCCCATATCGAGATCGGGAGGCTCGCGACCGGCTGCAGGGATCCCATCGTCCTCTATGTCGCCGGAGGCAACACGATGATCACGAGCTATATCGATGGCAGATACAGGATCCTCGGCGAGACCCTGGATATAGCTGCTGGAAACTGTCTCGATGTCTTCGGGATAAAGGCTGGTATAGGGCCCATGCCGGCCCCGGAGGAGTATGCTAGGAAGGGTGAAAGGTTTCACCCGCTCCCCTACCGGGTTAAGGGGATGGATGTCTCATTCTCAGGCCTTCTAACAGCGGCCCTGAAGCTCCTCGGAGAGGTTAGGCTCGAGGACCTTTGCCTTAGCATAACCGAGACTGTTTACAGCATGCTGACAGAGACTCTTGAGAGGGCGCTTGCATATGCTGAGAAGGAGGAGATACTTCTCGTGGGCGGGCTCGCTAGAAGTAGGAGGCTGAGGGAGATGATCGAGGAAATGGCGAAGCTCCATGATGCAAGGGTCTACACGGTGCCCCCGGAGTATGCTGGCGATAACGGGGCGATGATCGCCTGGACAGGAGCCCTCCAGCTCATCGCGGGCCAGACTCTGAGGATTGAGGAGAGCAGGGTTAGGCCTAGATTCAGGCTAGATGAGGCCGAGGCTAGATGGAGGATGCTAGGCCTGTAGGGGGAGGTGTGATGATCGGGGAGAGGCTTGAGGTCATTAGGATCGGCGCGGAGGCTGTTGTCTCCCGGCTCGAGTGGAATGGATTCAAGATGGTGTCGAAGCATCGTGTGCCGAAGCCTTACAGGTTCCCGGAGCTTGATAGATGGGTTAGGGATAGGAGGACCCTGCATGAGGCTAGGGTGATCACGAGCTTGAGGAGGCTTGGGATACCATGCCCTGCGATCCTCCTCATGGATAGGAGCGAGGCGACGCTCTACCTCCAGCTAATCGAGGGCGTTGAGCTGAAGAAGGCTCTCGACTCGTTGCCGGTCGAGGAGGTTGAGAGGCTGGCAAACATGCTCGGCAGGATGGTTGGGAGAATGCATAGGGGCGGCATCGCGCATGGCGACCTCACAACATCCAATATCATGCTCGATAGGATGGGGAACCTCTATTTCATAGACTTCGGCCTAAGCGCGATAACAAATGACCCGGAGGAGCTGGCTGTAGACATACACCTCCTTGATAGAAGCCTAGAGAGTGTTCACCACAGGTTGAGGGCGGTGTTTATGAGGAGCTTTCTCAAGGGCTATGCAGCCGCGGCCGGCATGGACTTCCTACAAGCATTAATCGAAAAAGTTAAGGAGATCAGAAGTAGGGGGAGATATGTTGAGGGGCGGAGAAAGAGGTATTAGATTCGTGGTCGTGACGAGCAATCCTGGAAAGGCTAGGGAATTCGAGAGCATCTTCTCCGGATATGGATTGAGCTTCAGGATTGAGCCTATTAAGACGCCGGAGATACAGGCGGTGGATCTGAGGATAATCGCTGAGCAGAGCGCGATTTATGCTTATGATATTCTCAGGGAGCCCGTGCTGGTCGAGGATGCGGGTCTCTTCATAGACGCGTTAAACGGCTTTCCGGGGCCATTCAGCAGCTACGTCTACAAGACTATCGGAATAAGAGGGATACTGAAGCTCATGGAGGATGTTGAGGATAGGAGGGCGCGATTCCTATCAGTCATAGCATTCTACACGCCGATGATCGGCAGCGTCAAGATATTCACGGGGGAGGTTGAGGGGTATATAGCGAGGGAGCCCCGCGGCTCCGGCGGCTTTGGCTTCGATCCAATATTCATCCCGGCTGAGGGCGATGGAAAGACATTCGCCGAGCAGAGCATTGAGGAGAAGAACAAGCTCTCTCATAGGGCGAGGGCTGCTAGAGAATTCGCCGAGTGGATACTATCGCTCGAGCCCATCTCGCCGGCATACGAGTAGCCCCTAGATCAACCCAATCCTCCTTCTGAGATACGATGACGGGAGGCTTCTAATCCAGTTCAGGTCATTCATGTAGAATGTTCTTATGTCGTCTAGGTCATAGAGCGCGAGGGCAAGCCTCTCCAACCCCCCTCCCCATGCAAGGACTCTATGCTTTACTCCCATGGGCCGGGTTACCTCAGGCCTAAAGACGCCCATGCCGATAAGCTCGAGCCAGGCCTTCTTATCCTCGAGATATGCTATCGCCTCCGCCGATGGCTCCGTGTATGGGAAGTAGCTTGGCCTAAACCTGACATTCTTAAGCCCAAGCCTAGCATAGAACTCCTTGATCAATCCTAATAGATCTCTGAAGGATACGCTCTCTCCCATTACTATCCCCTCGATCTGATGGAACTCTGCAAGATGCTTCCAGTCAACCTTCTCATTCCTGTATATCCTATCGACCGAGAATACCTTGACCGGCGGCTCCCGGTGATCGGCGAGCCACCTTATTGTCGTGGCGGTTGTATGCGTTCTCAGGAGGAGCTTTCTCGCCTCATCCTCCCTCCACTTATAGCCCCATCCCGTAGACCCTGTATCGCCTCCATCCTCATGCGCCCGCCTAACAGGTTCCACGAGATGCATGGGTAGGTCGCCCATCTCAGGCTCGGCTAGATAGAACGTGTCATGCATCTCCCTCGCAGGGTGGTCTTGGGGCTGGAAGAGGGCGTCAAAGTTCCAGAAAGCCAGCTCGACAAGCGGGCCCTTAATCTCCTCAAAGCCCATCTCAACAAACACCTCTCTCACGATCCTTATCAGCTCCCTCAGCGGATGCCTCTTGCCGGCGAAGACCGGCGGCGTCGGCGCCCGCACATCGAACCTGCTGAACCTCACCTGCCTCCACTCGCCCGATACAAGCATGCTGGGAGTAAGCCTGGTAACCTCCCTAACCTCGAGAAGAGAGTCATCGAGCTTTAGGAGAGCCTCGCTCGGCTTCAAGACATGAATCCTCTTGACCTTAACATCGAGCACACCGGGTCTCGAGGCGAGCCGCTGACAAGCCTCCCTCAAGTTCTCCGGGATCTCCGAGACCTCCCTCTCACCATCTCTCAGAATCCTGAGAAGATGCTCCTCGGGAAGCTCGCCGGGCTCCGAGACAAGCCTAGCATAAACATTCTCACCAATCTTTTCGATCTTTATCCACCCCATCCTGCGAGCCCAATTAACACCGATCCTGAACTCCTTCTCTCCAAGCTCCTTCTCCAATATCTTTAGGTCAAGCCTCCCACCAGCCGTCTTAAGCGCCTCTACAAGCCTCCTCTCAGGGAGGCCGCGCTCCGCGTAGATCCGCCCCTCCTCGCCAAGCCCATAGAACCTTCTCTCATACTCCTCAACCTTTACCAGTCCTTTGCTCGATAGCCAGAGAGCGGCTTTCGCGATCGAGCCAACATCCCTGCCAATGAGCTCCGCAGCTTCCTCGAAGGTGAGCGGCCTACCAGCCCGCTTTAAAGCCCTAGCAACTTCCCTCTCAAGCCAGTGGAGAACAAGCTCCGAAACAATAACCGGTCCCTCGCGATCACGGCATCTCCAGCGAGATTTAAGCCTCACGTGGCGCGAGAAGAGCTTCGAATCCGATGGATGCGTCGAGCCAAGAAATGCCGTGGCCCTAGGAGGAAAAGATTAAGAGTGGATGGAAGGGCTCGCCTAGTTGAGGGGCCCGTTGGCTAGCCAGGATAGGCCCCCAGCCTCCGGAGCTGGTGGTCGCGGGTTCAAATCCCGCCGGGCCCGAACCTCTCATACGGGTTCAAATGGCTATGGTTTTATTCATCGCTCCGCCTACTCAGGCTGGGAGCTGGGAAGTGGCTAGGACGCGGATAATCAAGATCGACCCAGTTAATCCCGAGGAATACATCCTCGCGAAGGCTGCCGAGGTTATCAAGCGTGGAGGCCTCGTGGCCTTCCCCACGGAGACCGTCTACGGCCTCGGAGCCGACGCCTATAACCGCGATGCCGTGAGGAGAATATTCGAGGCTAAGAAGAGGCCTATGGATAATCCCCTGATAGTTCATATCTATGATCTCGAGTGGCTCCAGAGCATCGCGAGAAATGTTCCGGAGGAGGCGTATAGGATCGCGGAGAGGCTCTGGCCCGGGCCGGTGACCCTCGTCCTCTGGAAGTCTCATGAGATCCCGGCTGAGGTTACCGCTGGCCTGCCGAAGATCGCTGTGAGATTTCCATCTCATCCTGTCGCCATGGGTCTTATCAGGCATAGCGGGGTCCCCATAGCTGCTCCAAGCGCGAATCTCGCGGGCAGGCCATCACCAACCACAGCGCAGCACGTGATCCAAGATCTCTATGGCATGGTTGACGTGATACTAGATGGAGGTGAGACGCTCTTCGGCGTGGAGTCAACGATAATAGACTTGACAAGTGAGCCTCCTAGGCTGCTGAGGCCCGGCCCGATCCCTGTTGAGGACTTGGAGAGGGTGCTGGGGACGCAGATAAGTATCCCCGATCATGCTAGGGGATTATCGGAGGCAGAGATCGCGGAGTCCCCGGGCATGAAGTATAGGCATTATGCGCCGGAAACACCTCTCAAGCTTATTGAGGCGCTGGACTACCATGACCTACCCTCATACTCGGCGAAAGTCCTCGAGATAGCCGAGGAATATCGCTCAAGGGGCTTTAAGGTCGTGATCCTCGCATCCCGGGAAACATGCCGGACATACGTGGAGAGAGGCTTCGAGGTCATCGAGCTCGGATCTAGGAGAAATTTCTACGAGATAGCAAGAAACCTCTTCAACACCCTTAGGAGGGTTGATGAGACGGGGGCGGATCTAGCGATAGCCGAGGGCTTTGAGGAGAGAGGGCTGGGCCTAACAATAATGAACAGGCTTAGAAAGGCGGCGAGACAGGACAGAATAGTTGTCTAAAAGCTGTTCTTACTCTCCTCCTGGAGCGAGAGAAGAGCATTCGCCCTATGATAGAGGACGCGTATCTTGAATTCCATGTCCGAGACTTTCTCCCTAAGAGCCTCGGGGAGACCTGCCTCCATTATGCTCCTAACCTCCTTCATCAGATCCTCGAGCATCACCTTCACAAGCTCCATCCTAGCCTCCCTCTGCAATAGCTGCTCGCAGAACCGAAGATCCTCCTCAATTTCGCGGATCCTCTTCTCGGCCTCCTCAGCTTCCATGGACCCGTCAAGAGATCGAGATCACGCCCACAATAAAAGGATTATAATACCGGTGGATGAGAATTAATTAGCAACTTTCTCCGGGCGAGATGAGATGAGCGAGAAGAAATATAAGAATGATCCCCTCTGGAGCATTCTCGTTGATGTTGTTAAAACGCTTCCCCACTTTCAAGAACACCTAGCCCATGTAAGGGATGAGATCCTGCCCAAGAGGCCTAATATAAGCGCTGAGGAGCTCTCGAAGATCCTCTCAATACCCTTAGGCGAGGCCCTTGTAATCCTAGATGAGCTAAGGGAATTTCCATGCGAGGTTGAGGAGGAGCTGTCGAGGAGCCTCCCCGACCCAGAGCATGAGCGCGTCGCCCTTGGAGGAACATTCAGCAAGCTCCATTACGGGCATATAAGACTCCTGCTTGAGGGGTTCAGGCTGGGAAGAACAGTCATTATAGGCGTGACGACCGACGAGTTCGCCGGAAAGCTCGGGAAAAAATACACTGTTCCACCATTCGAGACGAGGGTTGATGGATTAAAGTCATTTCTGCGGCGGATGGGATGGATCGATAGATGCGAGATACTGCCGCTACACGATCCATATGGCGTGACGGTGGTTGATCCAAGTCTCGAGGTCCTGATAACAAGCCCTTTCACACATTACAGGGGCGTTGAGATAAATGAGATTCGCTCGAGGAGGGGATTGAGGCCCCTGAGGATCGTGGTCTGCCCGCTGGTTGTCGCCTGGGATGGCAAGCCCATCTCAAGTACCCGGATATTCCTCGGGGAGATTAATGAGAGGGGTGAGCCACTAGGCTAGACTCCCCCGAAGAAGAAGAGAACTAGGAAGATAAGGATGCCGACGATTACCGTGAGCTTTATCGAGGCCTTGTAAAGCTTCTTGAACCCCACGCTATTATATACAACAAGCCCAACATTCGAGAATAGGGAGAGGATATCCACCATCATCTCGCTGGGCCCAACCTCCTGCTTTCTAACTGGAACTCTGCTCAGCATATTCTGGTATTCAACCGAGCTCCAATTGCCCACGCAAAGGTCAAGCCTCTCCGATGTGAACTCCACGCCGCCGGAGAGCCATCTCACATCGGTGAGATTCATGTATGTTCTAGTATTCTCAATAACTTCCCCGATATTCTCCGGCCTTATTATCCCCCAGTTTGGGAGCGTTAGGTTTGGATAGGCGCGGTAGACCTTCACGTAGGCTGCCTGGACTATCGGCGATGTTATGTTCACGCCGCCCTCCGGCGCGATCCCAATCAACGTCGCATCCCTGAAAGTGACGTTCTGAAAGTCCGCGTCAACGATCATGTAGGATACCTTGGGGGTCTGCCAGAGGAATGGCACCTGCAGCGCCGTGAATACTGCGACTATTATGAAGGAATGGGCTACCAGTGTTAGGAGCTTCACGAGATTGAGGTCCTCGCCCTTAAACATCACCACGAGAAGGACGACCATTAGGATTAAGGCGAAGGCTATACCCAGCTGAATCCCCCGAGTCGTCACGATGGCCTCGAAGTCTGGAGCTGTTGGGGTAAGCCTCCTGAAGCCCTCCAGCGCATATATCATCTCCACCTTCTCATTAAGCACATAGCTAGTCACATATGAGACTATGAGTAGTGTGGTCACGATAATCGCTAAGCCCCGGCAAAGCCTCAGCCACTTGCCAACATCCACCTGAGAGAGACGCTCTCTTAACGCCTCACGGGAGATCAATTCTCAACCTGCCATCCTCTCGAGCATCATTTCAGGATTTAAGCTTTGTACGCCGAATCAGGAGAAATGCAGCGGCCGCCACGATTGCGGAGAATAACATGTTCATGAGCAGGATGGGAGTTTCTAGCTCAGGCCCCAGCCCCTCTCCGGCCTCGGCGAGCACTTCTTCGGGCTGGGCAGCTGCCACAGTAGCCTTGCATGGTGCTGTTTCGGTGGTTATTAATTGTGTGGAGAGTGCCTCGGCCTCGCCCGCCCGCAGGCTGGATTGGATGCTTATTTGGGCTAGGTTTATGGCTTGGTTTATGAGGAATGCTAGAACTAGCGCGGTGATCACCAACATTATCAGCCGCTTATTCACGAGCATATCCAGGTCATCCACCCCCATAATGCTATAGGTTAGAACACTACCAGGCCTTATGCCTCCATATCCTAATCGTCTCGATCCAGAAGAAAAGGGATGATAGGCCGCCGAGGGCTATGGCGTGGAGGCTTAGGTTCGGGAAGCTCTGAACCACATAGAGCATGAGCAGTGTTGTTATGAAGACCGCGTAGAAGATCATTCTCGGGATAAGCCTGCCACCCACGAGCACGAACATCTTCAATATCCCGACATCAACCTTTTCCTGGGCGAGATACCTGTTCCCCTCATCCCTTAGGACGAGCCCCATTTCCCTGAGCTTCTCGAGATGGTGATGAGCGACACTTGGGCTTGAGAAGCCGAGGGCTCTCTGAAGCTCCCTCACGCCAACAGGCCTCCCAGCCCTAAGTAGATAGATGTAGACCTGGAGGGTCTTCCCCCTAAGCTTGTAGAGCTCATCCCCCCGCTCCATCATCGGCCACGTTCATGGTATCCTCATGTCATCTTTAAAAATCTCTTGTCCCGCGTGATGGGGAGAGTCCTTGGATGATGCGTGAGTGGTGATTGAGGCATGGTGAGGTTGGCGAGGATTGCTGGGCTCGCCACTATGATATGCTCCGCGGCCTTCGCGGTATTCTACATCCTATGGTTCTTCGGCTTAACCCCCCTCGACCCCCAGCTCGCCGTGAAGATACCGGTCCTTGTAATAGTGTTGGGCCTATGCTTCATCGCCGGCTGGCTGGGATATGTTATGGCAACCGCGCCATCTATGCTGGAAGACCGAGCCAAAGAAGGAGGTCGATATACCACTGCGGCTTGACCGGGAAGAAGTAGAGGAAGAAGCATATCTGGCCTGCGAGGAGGAGGTAGAGTATAAGCTCGGAGAACCTCTCACCCTCAAGCATCCTAGATATGGCCACAGCTATGACCGGGACCGAGTTGTAGAAGTAGAATGAGTAGACCCAGCGGTGGAGTATATGCGCGAGCGGGAAGTAGATTAGATAATTTGTGAGGAGCCAGCAGAGCGTGAAGAGCTCTAGGTCTGGGAACTCTCCAGACCTTAGCCTCGTGTATGCGAGGTATATTGCGAAGATGAATACTATCCATGTCATCCACCAGAGGGGTGTCTGCATGCCATAGTATGCTATCGGGTGGTATGTCTTCAGCGAATCAACTTGGACAGCTACAACGAAGTAGCTCGCCCTCGGGAACTGGAAGATAGGGTTCGTCCAAGTGAGCGGCATATCAACCACATCGCCCTCCGAGAATGTTAGGCCTGAATGATAGTTCAGCATGAAGTCAAGGTGCTCGAAGGGTGTCTGAAACGCTTTATAGGAGTAGTCGTAGATCCCTAGACCTATGATTAGGATTATTATGGCCGTGAAGCATATCCTCTCAACAAACCTTATCCAGCTTCTCATCGCGCCCCTGAAGGATGCCTCCTTATACGATGCCTTGGCCAAGTCAAAGAGCAGTATCGCGGATAATATGAATGCTGTTGAGAGCTTTGAGAGTAGTGCTAGGCCGAATGCCAGCCCGGAGAACACGGGCCTCCTCCTGAGGTAGAGGTATGCTCCTAGGAGCGAGAATGCTAGGGCCGGCGCATCGAGCATGGCGATCGAGCTCAGGTTGAATGATGTGATGTCGAAACCTAGGAGGGCGGCGGCGATCACGGATGCCCTGAAACTCTTGGTCAGCTCGTATGCGATGAGGCCGACGAGGTAGACTGAGGCGGCCCCGCAGATTGTTATGAGCGCCCTCCAGCCATATGGGTTATCCCCGAATATTAGTATCCCGAGCATCATCAGCGCCTTGGATAATGGTGGGTGCTCGTTGTTCACAGCCTCTCCTTGAAGCATCCTCCTCGCAGCCGGGATATAATGCGCCTCATCAAATACGAATCCACATCTACCGCCCTCAATTGGTGGATAGGTGCATGATTCGGGCGGGAGCTCGGGCCATGGATATGGTATTATCAGGAGCTTGAAGACCAAGATTATCAGTGTTATGCCTATCAGCCAGGCCCTTAGCCTCCGCTCGGACTTGATGCTAAGCCACTCTCTTAATCTTCTCAGCAACTCGGACACCTCTTGGAGCGAAGTATGTTTCTAGTAGGATTATGAATAACAGGACTGCTCTCAGGAGGGCAAGGAGCTGGGGTGGAGATCCCGGGGCTAGTGGGTTTGGCGTCTCGAACCAGAGGAGGATTATCCCGGCATTCGCGAGGTCTAGGAAGAAGTATGGTATCGGCAGGCATCCCATCACTGCTAGGAGCGGGGGGAGCCAGAGGAGCATCTGGGGCGTGAAGACATAGTTCGTTAGGAGGAAGACTGATAGCGCCATGAAAGCTCTCTGGATCAGGTCAGCGCCATCATGCAGGTAGACCTTCAGAAGACCATAAATCATGAGAAGCATTCCGAAGAGCTTCGCGGTATCCCATGACCCGCTGCTGGGGAAGAATATAATATACCAGGCGTTCTCGAGACCCCATCTAACATGATAGAGGTATGTGCTATCTATGAAGTCGGGGTTCAGGGCCCAGAGCGCGAGATTCACGGCCGCGAAGATTCCCAACGAGATTAACGCGTATTTTATCCGATCACTCCATCCCTCGACATGCATGAGGATGAATGGGAGCGTGATCAGGTTTATGAGCTTGACTAGGGACGCGGCCGAGAACGCGATAGCCGATGATGTGAGCCGCCGCCTAAGTAACAGGAAGAGGGAGAGCATGAGAAGCGATGCGAAAATCACATCATAGTTATAGACCATGTAAAGGATCATGGATGGGCTGAGGCATATGAGGATGAGCGCGTGCTCGAGGCCTACGCCCCTCTCCTCGCAGAGCCTGATAACTATCTCGAGCATGATCATGTAGAATACTAGGATTATCGCCGAGAAGATCGAGTAGTAGGATGTGATGTTGGATCCAAGGGCGGCCGCGAGGAACGTGAGGAAGCCGGAGAGCGGTGGATACTCGAATGATGCCTCGATATACGGTATTCTGAGACGCGTTGACCAGCCCTCCCTATACCAGAAGGATACTATATCCGAGTAGATGGGTTTCGAGAGGCTTGGGCTATGGATTATGTAGGAGAGGATGAATGAGGCGATGCCCGCGGCGTAGACGACCTCTCTTCTTATCGGCATGCGATCACCCGGCTAATCTCTTGCTCACGTATGGGCCGTCCAGCTTATATCCATGCCGGTAATAGTATCTCCTGACGCCGACGCCGCTTATCACGACGATCTTCCTCGCATCAAGCTCCTCGACACCGATCCTCTCAGCCTCCCTCAGGAGCATCGACCCGATCCCCGCGTGCTGTGCGGACGAGCTCTCTGGCAACCCGCCGACCGGGATCAGCCTACCACATACATGGAGCTCCCTAACTATAACTGCCCTCTCGAGCTCAGGCCTCAGAACTTTAGATGGAAGCCTTAACCTTATAAAGCCGAACAACATATCCTTCACGGGATCCTCATAGGAGATGAAGTGCTCAATGCCTCCTGACGCCTCATATCTCCTCACGATGATCCTGCCACCCTCCAGCCTCGCGCGCACACCATCCCTGAGAAGCCTATGACCATATTCTCTACATCTTATGCATTTGCACCTTAGACCCCTCTTCCTCAGCCTCTCCTCGACAACTTCCCTCAGGTTCGGTATCCTATTTCCTGCGGCCGCAAGCCTTAACGGTATCTCGCGCTGTATCCTCTGAATCCTTGCATAGGGTGGCGTGAGCTCGAGCCATCTCGCGAGAAGCTCCACGAGATCCTCATCGCTATATGGCTTGTAAAGGCCGCTTCTCCAGAGATCATAGAGACGGGTGCCAGGCAGGACGAGGGTCGGGTAGATCTTGACCTGATCAGGCCTAAACCTCGAGTCGCTCCAGATCCTCTCATACATCTCGAGATCCTTCTCGATGCTTGATCCGGGGAGGTTTGGCATGAGATGGTAGCCGACCTTGAAGCCGAGATCCTTCAATATCTGCGTCGCCTCAACCACGTCCTCGACACTATGCCCGCGGTTCACGATCTGGTATATCTCGTCGTCTATCGCCTGGACGCCGAGCTCGATCCTAGTAACCCCGAGCTCGAGAAGCCTCTGAGCCTGCGGGAGCTTCGCCCAATCCGGCCTAGTCTCAACTGTTATCCCAGAGACTCGGATCGGGGGAGAATTCTCGGCCCTCCTAAGGGCATCCTCGAGCGACTCGGATTCGGCGCCGTTGAAGGCGTCTAGGCACCTCTTAATGAACCACCTCTGATATCCTTGGGGGAGGGCTGTAAATGTCCCGGCTATTATTATCAGCTCAACCTTATCAACCTCATGGCCCATCCGCTTGAGCCTCTCAACCTGCATTCGCGCCTGGAGATATGGGTCGTAATCATGTAGCCTCGCGAGCTTAACAGTCTCCTCCTCGCCCGTATGGCTCTTCGGAGCATTCTCCCCGCCTGGGCAGTATATGCAGCCGCCATGAGGGCAGGCCTTCATCGGGTTCATAATAGTTATCGTCGCGACGCCCGAGATCGTCTTCACAGGCTTCTTCATGAGAATCCTTCTAAGCCTCTCGCGAATATCCTCCGGAGCATTCTCTAGGATATCGAGGTTCGTGGGAACTCTACAGAGCCCATACTCCCTGGCCACGAGCCTCTTAGCCTTCTCAACGCTAACGCCCGACTCCAGGATTAGGCGCGCCGCAGCCCTACACGCCTCCCTCAGCCTATCCTCCTCAACAAGCATCCCAGAGACCTCTCTCAATGCTGGGGTAAGCTTGTCTTTAAGCCTCATGTAGAGTCGGGGTATCATTCCTAAAATATCCCGCGCAACATGCTTCAGACCGGAGTAATGCCGGAGATCTGGTTCAGATATGGTGGCACGGAGGTCTCGCTCGAGCTCCCGGATGATCTATGCTATAAGATGCTTGAGCCGAGGGAGCTTAAGCCCGATGAAAGGCTCTGGAGGGAGCTTGGCACGTTCGCGGATAATCTTGGGAGGGATGCGGGGTCAAGGGGCTTTACAATCCTATACGATCATTCAGGCGACAAGACGGCCCTAGTAATCCTGAGATATCTAATCGAGTCGCTTGAACAATATTCAGATAGGATCAGGGTTCTAGTATCCGGCTGGAGACTTGATCCATCCGAGGGGTGGGAGGATGCGAGGAGGGGGCTGAAGGAATATGATGTGAGGGCCGAGATTATTAACGTGAGGGGCCGTGGAATAGTGGAGCACTCCGGGATGAAGATCGTGGAAGATCTACTGGACAACTCTGTGAAGATAATCCTCACAGCCTCAGAGCCCCATGGATTGTTCGGTAAGGCATCACTCCGAGAAGCCCTAGCATTTGGGGGGTTCGCGGAGATCGGCTTTTCCGAGGACTTACAAGCGGATATCTTGGCGGCGTGGAGTCAGCTGATTGAGGAGCTGAGACCCTGGGCCATTACCATACTCAATGACCGCATTTACATGGGCGACGCAGAGGATGTCGCGAGGAGGGTCTATAATGCAGGATGCGAGGAGGTTGTCAGCGATTTCGAGATAGTCTTGGCAGGCTGCGGTGGAAGGCCCCGGGACACATCATTCCAGCTCATCGCCCACGTCATCGGGCTCCTGAGGGATGCTGTGGTGGATGATGGGCTGATAGGGCTTATAGCGGAGTGTAGTCGTGGCCTCGGATCAAAATCGTTCATGGAGGCTGTTCTCGGCGGTGGCGGGACCCCATTTGACCGCGCCCTAGCGGGGATGATCCGGGAGACCTCCACTAGTAAGAAGATCGCCCTAGCAACAACCCTCCCAAGAAGCGTCATGAAAAAGCTCTTCGATATAAGATGCTTCGACACGCCGGAGGAGATGCTGACCTTTGCTCTGAGGAGGTACACGAGGGGGGCGCGCATCCTGATATTGGAGAGGCCACATGTCAAGCCTGTTAGAAGTAGTATGCAGGGACAAAGCTGAGGGCAATCATTATCAGAACCGCGGTGAATAGAAGCTTCCTCCCCCTCGAGAGGGGCGAGATATCGTCGAGAGGGGGTACATCGGGCGCCCGGGACATCAATAGGAGGAAGAGGATTGCGATGAAGAAGTACCCCATTATCGCTAGGAACGCGAGTGATGCATAGCTGGCGATCCTGTGCTGCCTCGGCGTGAGAAGGCTTCTGAAGATCTTGGAGCCATCCAGCTGCCAGATGGGTAGGAGGTTGAGAGCCGTGACCAAGAAGCCGAGCCACGCTGCAAAGCTGGCTGTCCCCGCCATGAGCGGAACCTTCCCAGGGACCGCGAACAGGAATATTATCAGGTTCATTATCAGGGGCGCTGGGAGGAAGCTTCCTCCCAGCCTCCTGATCTCATTGACTATCACTTCGTACTCGGCCTCTGTTAGCCAGATAGTCTGGGTCTTCACGACGAATAACGTTACCAAGACGCTGAGGATGAAGCTCATGAGGGGGCCGCTTATCCCGAGATCAAACATGTCATCCCTGTTGATTATCGGCTCCTTCTGGAAGATTACGGCGCCGAATGTCGGTAGCATACCAGGTATCCCTGGGATGAAGTATGGGAGCGAGGCCTCCATCCCGCTCTTCTTAGCCGATATGAGGTGGCCGAGCTCATGCAGACCGATAATCAGCATCAGGAAAACAGTGAAGAGGAACGCCTCGAGGAATTTATTGAGGAGGCTTCTTTCGCCGAATATGATCTCGTAGCCTGGGGATGAGGCTCTGATGAGGCCGTCGGCGAAGATTATCGCCAGCGTGGCGATGAACAGGATTAGCGGGAGGCGTCTATACCGCATCCAGCCCAATGTCGGCTCATAATACTTGAATATCCTTATCGTGATCCTGCCATTTTGCAGTCGAGCCGCCGGGATATAGCCGAGCCTCTTCAGGTCCTTATAAAGCCCCCGGAATCTTTCCTTGATATCCCTCTCTGCGACTAGGAATGTGAGGAAGCCGGCCTCATAAAATACATCCTCGATCGTGAAGTGCTCGGAGACGATCTTCTTTATCTCCTCGAGCTCGCCATAATACTCCAAGACTGCTCTCGTTCGAAGATCTTGATAGGCGATTTTAATAGTTTCCGAGCTCTCAGGCGGCCGAAGAAATATATCCGGAGAGTATCCACTCTTATCATGGCGTTCATCGATAGGGTTTGTAGGTATTTTGAGAGGCCTGGGTCCGCGAATACCGAGGCAGTTATAGAGGCTGTTTCTAGGAGGCTTGAGGGGGATATTCGGAGTGTTGTCGTCGCGAGCACCTCAGGCAGGACCGGGCTCAAGTTCGCCGAGAAGCTCCATGAAAAGGCGCGGGTCATAGTCGTCTCATACGAGAAGATCCCGCCTAGGATCAGGGAGGGCATAACAGGCCTTAGAGGAGTTGTCGTGGATGATGCGGGCCTCCCCTTACACAGGCGTGGGATGGACGGGATAAGGAATACACTCTATGTGCTGGGTCAGGGGTTTAAGGTTGCCGTCGAGGTGATCTTGATAGCCGTTGATGAGGGGGTTCTGAAGACGGGCCAGGTGGTTATAGGCGTGGGGGGAACAGCCCGGGGAGCGGACACCGCGATAGTCGCTAAAGCATCATCCTCGGGGGAGATGCTCGGCTCGGAGATCAGGCGCAGGCTCGAGGTCAGGGAGATAATAGCTATGCCAGTAAGGAGGAAGTGGTGGGAGTAGGGGAGAGGATAAAAGGAGCCGCATCTTATTCATTAACCTGAGAGGAAGGCTGGGGCATGGTGATTGATGAGAAAGGGCAGATCGTGCAGATTAGACAAGCTTCCCCAGCTGATCTACCTCGCGTGATGATGATAAACAGGATGTGCCTGCCCGAGAACTATACATATTCCTTCTTCGACTCCATCCTCCAGAGCTATCCCAAGACCTTCTTGGTGGCGGAGGTTAACGGGGATGTCGTCGGCTATGTGATGTGCAGAGTTGAGCACGGCCTCTCAAAGCTCGATAGGCTAAGCATGAAGAGGCTGGGCCACGTAATCTCCATAGCCGTCCTCCCCGATCACAGGAGGATGGGAATCGCGACCATGCTATTATCCAAGGCGCTTGAGATACTCAGGGATGAATACAAGTGCTCGGAAGCATTCCTCGAGGTTAGAGTCTCAAATCACCCAGCCATCTCCCTGTATCATAAACTCGGATTCGAGACGGTCAAGATCTCGAAGGGATACTATATTGATGGGGAGGATGCTTACGTGATGGCAAGGAGACTCTAAGACTTATGGAAACAATTCCTTAGCCTTCACTTTTATGAGAGGCACGCTAACTTCATTTGGCTCGGCCGAGATCTCATCGCTGAACCTGATCCTCCCTGTTATTCTATTGAGGTGCGCAAACCTTTCCTTAGGAGCCTTGTCAAGCCTAGTAAAATAGATCACGGGCGCCAGGGAGGCTATGGGCATTAGAAATGTGAACGCTATCTTGCGCTCCTCATCCACATTGATCACCGAGACATGTAATGTGGAGGCAATGCGTATAAGCTCCTCTATTCCCAGCACCTCTATACGGAGCGGCTCAGCCCCGCTCATCGAGGATTATTGGCCCTAGGCCCCTAATATCCCTTAAAGATGCTAAGGTTTGGTATTATCTTCGAGGCCTCCTCAAGGTCCTTATGACTATCTATGCTGAGCCACGTGCAGTTATCATAGGGATAGGCTCTCAGCAGGCCCCGCTCCGCTAAAACGGGCAGGGTGATCCTCTCCATATTCCCCTCATCTGGCAAATAGTCGAAAATCGCTGGCCTCATGGCATAGACCCCGGCATTAATCCAGTAATCTCTTATCCTTGGCTTTTCAGCGAAATGGATTATCCTCCATGTCTCATAATCAAACTGTACTATGCCATATGGTGATGGAAGAGGTATTAGGGCGATAACAGCGATGTAACCCTTGATGAGCGCATCAACGAGCTTAAGTGGGTTTAGATCGGTCAAAACATCACCATTAACCAGAAGGAAAAGGTCCTCATCCTCGAGAAGGTGCCGCGCATTCTTTAATGCGCCGCCCGTCCCCAAGGGCCTCTCCTCAAACGCGTACCTGATCTTAATGCCGTATCTCGATCCATCCCCAAGCCTCTCCACGATCCTTTCCTTCAGGTAGCCGGCGCATATCACTATCTCACTAATACCGTGGTGCTTCAGCCAGCTTATCTGCCACTCAATTATCCCCTTATCACCGACTGGCAGGAGAGGCTTGGGGATGGTCTCGGTAAGGGGTCTGAGCCTCTTACCATACCCCCCGGCAAGGATCGCAGCCCTCATTCAATTAATTCTTTCATTAGCCGCACTATAATTGTTGCGAATGCATATGTCTATCTAGGCCTAAACCTGACCCTCCGACCCTGCGCTGTATCCTCCACGATTATCCCTATCTCCGCTAGCCTATCCCGTATCCTATCGCTGATATCATATATCCGGCGCCTCCTAAGCTCCTCCCTAACCTCCAACAGGATGTCTAGAACCTCTTTCACCTCAGCTTGGGCGCGGAGCTTCGATGGCTTATACTTCTGCAGTAAGCCGAGCACATGCGAGAGCTCTAGGATCGCATCATGATATGATTTGAGTATAAGCTTGTCATGCTTTGCATGCCCACTGATATAGGCGTTGGCCGACTTGACGAGGGCATATATCTCGGCTAAGGCCCTAGGCGTGTTAAAGTCATCCTCCATCGCTGAGATGAACTTCTTCTTGGCCTCCTCGACCCTGTTAATCTCCGCTTCAGCGCCTTCACCGACCACCCCGGCCTCCTCGATGAGTTCATGAAGCACGTCGAGCGTCTCCCTGATCCTCATAACGCTTGACTGGGCCTGCTGCATCGCATCCTCATTATAGTCTATCTGACTCCTATAATGGGATGATAGGATAAAGAGCCTTATAGCATCCGCCTCATACTTCTTCAAAGCATCCTTTATCGAGATGAAGTTCCCGAGACTCTTACTCATCTTCTCGCCATTTATCGTCAGGTATCCCGTGTGGAGCCAGTATTTCGCGAATGGCTTCTTCCCGGTGTAGGCCTCGGCCTGCGCTATCTCATTCTCATGATGTGGCAGGATTAGCTCCTGTCCTCCGCCGTGAATATCTATCTGTTCTCCGAGATATTTCATTGCCATGACGCAGCACTCTATATGCCATCCTGGGAACCCCTCACCCCATGGGCTATTCCACTTGAGGAGATAGCCCTTCTCCGCCTTCTTCCAGAGCGCGAAGTCCGCGGGATTCTTCTTACGCGGATCCGGCTCGATCCTATGCTTCACGAGCTCTTCATATCTTATGCCTGAGAGCTTTCCATATTCGGGAAATGTCGAGACGTCGAAGTAGACGTTCCCATCCACGACATATGCATGGCCTTTCTCCACGAGCTTAGCCGCCATCTCAATCATGTCGAGAATATGCATTGAGGCCCTAGGCTGGATATTCGGCCTCCTGATTCCAAGAGCATCCATGTCTTGAAAGAATGAGAACATGTATTTGTCAACGAGCTCCATTGGCTGAAGCCTCTCCCTCCTCGCGCCCTCAATCACCCTATCCTCCCCAGTCTCCTCCCGGATATGCCCCACATCCGTGATATTCCTAACATAAATGACCTTGTATCCATAGTATTCGAGAAATCTGACGATAGCGTCGAATGCTATGTAGGTCCTTGCATGCCCGAGATGAGCAACATCCTGAACCGTTGGCCCGCAGACATACATCTTGACGATGCTGGGCTCAAGAGGCTCGAAAATCTCGATACGCCTCCCAAGCGTGTTAAAAACGCGGATCGGCATCCAGCCCCATTATCGAGAATAGTTTTGTATAAATACCGATTTCTCCGCCCGGGGATAAAGTTTATAAGTAACGATGTGGGATACGATAATCGGGAATAAAAAAGTTTAGGAGGATTCGGGAGTGTCTTCAGAGAAGAGAAGGGCTCCAATCTGGAGGGAGGGAATGCTTTGTCCAGAGTGTGGCAATGATATCTTGATTCATGATCCTAGGACTGGGGAGATAACATGCCCGAGCTGCGGCTATGTTGTTCAGGAGAGGGATGTCGATAGGGGGCCTGAGTGGAGGAATCTTGACGAGGAGGAGGATAGGAGTAGGGCCGGTGCACCGCTCTCGATAATGTATAGGGATCATGGCCTCTCAACGGTGATTGATAGGATTGATGAGGATGCTGCGGGGAGGAAGCTGCCGAAGGAGGTTAGGGAGAAGCTTCTAAGATTGAAGAAGCTTGATGCTACTTCCCAGGTCAGTGCTTCCGAGGCGAGAAACCTCCAGCAGGCGGTCAATATTCTGCAGATCTACGTAGATAAGCTGAGGCTGAGCCAAGCGATAGCCGAGGCCGCGATGCTAATCTACCGGAAGGCATTGAAGGCAGGACTGGTCCGAGGTAGATCGATCAGATCGATAATGGCTGCGGCGGTTTACGCCGCATGCAGGTTGATGGGCGCCCCGAGAGATCTTAGAGAACTCGAGAAGGCCTATCCAATAGTCAAGAGAAAGACGATAGCACAGGGCTACAGGCTCCTCCTAAAGCACCTCAACCTGAAAGTCCCAGTTGCCGATCCAGCGATATTCCTGAATAAGATAGCCTCGAAAGTCGGCCTCGATGAGGCAACAGTCCAAGAAGCTTTAAGAATTCTTGAAGAGGCTCATAAGAGAGGGGCGACAATAGGAAAGGATCCTGTCGGAATGGCGGCCGCGGCATTATACATGGCTTGTCAGGAGAGGAATCAGCCAGTGACCCAGAAGGATATCGCGAGGGCAGCTGGCGTGACCGAGGTTACAGTCCGAAATAGGTTTAAGGGTCTGAAGGAGATCCTCGAGAGCCAGCAGGTTACTAGCCGATCCGCGTCTTCTTCCTAGGACCCACTACCTCCCCTGTGCGATTAGATGACCTCAATGTTCTCGTCTAGCCATCCTATTGATAGAAGTATTTCTCTAACTTTTTGCCTATGATCTCCTTGGAGTATAATCATGTTGTTCTTCACAGTTCCTCCTGATGCACATGCGGCCTTCAACATTTTTGCTAGCTTGTGTAGATCCTCAGTTCCATTATCTAAGCCCTCTATTATTGTGACAGGCCTGCCCCATTTCCTGGTCTCAAGCTTTATCTTAATTTTCTGCTGCTCGCGGCTTATTGTCTGGCATACACAGATTGACTTTGGTAACCCGCAGACTGGGCAGATTCCCTCCATTACCTACCTCCTTTCAAGA
>Ga0209183_1000280_pt1 | contig 23010 bp, 24 predicted proteins | sample LHCtaG_2_FD_184120 | JGI IMG/M metagenome (GOLD analysis project Ga0209183, IMG submission 184120) | Hot spring microbial communities from Little Hot Creek, USA to study Microbial Dark Matter (Phase II) - LHC4sed_replicate (SPAdes)... | ecosystem: Environmental > Aquatic > Thermal springs > Hot... | reverse complement strand
CTAACACTAGCCATTATTGAGAGGTAATCATGTACAGCTCCTATGAATATATTACCGAAGAGTACCCAAACTAAAGGCATGAACCAACCATAAGCCATAGCAATTGCAGGACCTACAATAGGTCCTGAACCAGCTATAGATGCGAAATGATGTCCGTAGAGTACGTACTTATTAGCTGGTACGTAGTCAACACCGTCGAATTTCTCAATAGCTGGTGTTAACTTCTTAGGATCTGCCTTAACTACTTTCTGCTCAAGTAGTCTCCTACCATAGAATATGTAGGCAGTAACATATATTACAGCAACTATAATTAGAATTATTGTCGGATACATAAAACCACCTTAAGTGAGTTTTCTACCGGTCTTAGCCTCTATGAACTTCTTAATAGCAGTTGGCACCTCACCAAACCATAATGCAGGACCTATAAGTATTACATACATACCTATAGCCATTAATATAGGTGTTAGTTCTACCCTACCCCTAACACCTATACCACCCTTCGTAACACCATCAACTATTGCGTAGATATATAATAGAATCCCGAGAGCAGTTAATAACATACCTATAACTTCTTTAGTCCTCATAGTCACATCCTAAATCTATTTTTTTCCAAATAATATAAACTTTATCATAACCTTATAAGAATTCGAATCGTCACACAATTAAAAATTTAATTATGTATTTAAGAGATAACCTATTAAGTAATATTAGACTTTAATTCCTAAGTTAGTTGGTGGGAATTTGATTAGTGATTACATCATAATAACGTTAATGAGTTTCTTAGCTATTGCAATGGTTGTATGGTATTTTAGGGGGAGGAGGGAGTTAATACGTTTTATTAGTGATATTATTAAGGAGCTTGAGGATGTTTTTAAACCTACTGATAAGGTTTATGAATTACTTGGTTATTTAGTAGGGTTTAAGGCTAGGTTTAAGTTTGGTAGGTCTTCAAATATTGTGAATGCTTATGCTATGTTAACTACAGTACCTAAATACTCACTACTTTATTACCCTATAGCTAAGGTTTTATCGAGGAAGGACTTACTAAGTATTGCAGTAGAGTTTAGAGGTGTTATGAGTAGGGAATTACATATGGTGAGGAAGGATAGTAAGAAGTTTGAGGATAAGTTAAGAGTTGATGTACCCTATATAGATAAGATGTACTTAAGAGAGGTGACTTCCTTAGGTAGGACTTACCGAGTATATTATGAGGATTCTAGAGATGTTGATGTAGTATTGAATGAGTTGGAGAGTTTAGGTGATGTTGGGTTAGATATAATTCAATTATCGGTGTTTAAGTCTAGGAGTACTATCTACGTAGTTACTGAGGCTAGAGTAGGTGTTGTGAAGACTATCTATAGACTCATCAACTCTATCTACGCTAAGGTTAAGTAATTATTTAATCTTCTTAGGTATTTGAGGTCTTAACATCTTATTAATATCTAATAACTCATCTACCTCCTCATCTCTAAAGCCTAAGTCCTTAAGTACTGTCCTTAAGTCTTTACCTCCTCTTAACTGTTTAACTAGTTCTGAAGCCTTATCATAACCTATTAATGGTGATATAGCTGTTACTAATGCGTAACTACTCTCAGCCAGCTTACGTAGTCTCTCAGTATTAGGTCTTAACCTCATTAATACGTAAGTGTTTAACTTACTCATAGACTCAACTAGTAGTTTAATCTGTGTATGTATGTTATACGTTATGAGTGGTATACCCATACTCAATTCAAACTCCCCTAACATATTAGCTATACTATTAGAGTAGTCTAGACCTAATACCTGAGTTGATGCAAGTATTGAAGCCTCAACCACTACTGGGTTCTCCTTACCAGGCATTATACTACTCCCCAAGATCTCCTGAGGTATATCAATCTCATTTAAACCTGTCGTAGGCCCTGAATACATGAGTCTTAAGTCTTGACATAATCTAAAGATATCTACTGCTAAAACTCTTAAGGAAGAACTCAACATCACTAAATCACTTAATAACCTCATACCTCTAGACCTAGACTCATCAAGTATTAAGTCTAAACCTGTTAACTCTCTTAAGTAGTTAATAACTAACTTAGGGAATTCTGGATGTGAGTTAAATCCAGTACCTACTGCAGTACCACCTATAGGTAACTCCCTAATATGAGGTAAGACATCGTTAATCAACTTTAAATCATGTTTAAATGCTTCTGAGAAAGCCTTAAATTCTAAACCCATAGTTACTGGTAATGCATCCCTTAAATGAGTCCTACCAGGTTTTACTACATCTTCAGTCTTAATTGAGAGTTCATCTAATGTCCTTACGAATTCATTAAGAGTAGGTATTAATGAATCCTTAACCTCAGCAAGGACTGAAATCCTAATAGCTGACGGTACTACATCATTAGTTGATTGACATAGATTTACATGGTCGTTTGGATGTACCTCACAACTACATATCTCTGAAGCACGCATAGCTATTACCTCATTAACATTCATATTTAAACCTGTACCAGAACCTGTCTGGAAGACATCAACAACGACCTTATCATCATGTAATCCATTAGCTACCTCTAATGCTGCTTCAGCTATAGCTCTACCTAACCCTCCCTCAAGTAGTCCTAACTCTACATTAGCTCTAGCTGCTGAATACTTAATCAAGCCCATAGCCCATATAACCCTACGTGGAAATCTAAATCCGGTGTTTAAGAATATCTTAACAGCTCTCTCAGTATAACGCAAACTACCACCAATAAATAATTTTCTTAAGGAATTATAAAAGATATTTAATGGTTAAGTCTTATATAGACCCACATACCGGGCAGTCAGGCCTCCTAAAAACTTCTACCTCCTTAAAACTTAATGTGTAACCATCGTAAATTATCAGCTTACTTAACGTCGGTACACCATAATTAGTTAGTAATTTAATAGCTTCAGTTACTTGAAGTGCAGCCATAATAGCTGGTGTAGTAACTAGTACTGGGAATGGTTTAACCTCAGGTGGTTTCCTAGGTATTAGACATTGTAGGCATGGTGTCTTACCTGGGACTATAACTAGTAACTGACCGTAGAGACCCATTATCCCAGCATGTATGAACGGCTTATTAAATTCTACACATAACCTATTCACTAAGAATCTAGTTTCCCAATTATCTAATCCGTCAAGTACTAAGTCTACCTCAGGTATGAGTTCCTTAAGTAATCCTTCATCAGCTCTAGCTTTAATACCCTCAATACTTACTTCAGGGTTTAAACGTCTTAACTTATCTATAGCTGAGATAACCTTCGGCTTACCTACATCCTCAGTCCAGTGAAGGATCTGTCTATTTAAGTTACTTAACTCAACATCTTCTGAATCAATTAATATTATCTTACCAACACCAGCAGCTGTTAAGTATATAGCTATATGGGAGCCTAAACCACCAACACCTACAACTAATACCTTAGACTTCTTCAGCTTAAGCTGACCCTCAATACCGAACAACGTTATCTGTCTATCATAACGTTTAAGTTCTAAATCACTTAACACCTCCATACATAATCCTACCTAAACAACTTACATAGAGATTTAAACTTAATGTAAGGACTACTACAGTTTAATTACTACTTACGAATCCTTTGTAAACTTAATTACCTGGTAGGGGGTTTATCTAGAATAGGAAATACTATGAACCTCTATCTGCTTAGGAGTGATTATCCCCTTACCTCTAAGCCTTTACAGGTTAGTCCTCTACGTCTTAAGTAGAGTATTACTGTTGGTAGTAGCGTGAATATTATTAAGTATCTAAATGTTGTTAAGTAATCATTTATAGTTATTAAGTACCCTGTGACTAGCGGTCCTACTAACATACCTAAATCCCAGGCAGTAGCGTAGATACCTGATAGAACTGTACGTAACTCTGTCTTAGAGTTCATAAAGACTAAAGTCTGTACGCAGGGTACGAATAAACCATCACCAAAACCTATTAGTAGTACTGGGATGAACACCTCTGGAGGTAGTGGTTTAAAACTAAGTATTAGTAACCCGCTTAGATCCATACTTAAGCCTAGGAACGTCAACACCAATATATTCTTATCCGTGAATAAATTCATAAACAACCTACTAAATAATCCTGCAAAACCGTATGCTGAACTAATCAGTCCTGCCTCATAATCTGAGTAACTCATTAACTTAAGATATGATGATAAGAAAGGTATTACTGATGCTAGGATTATTGTTTGAAGTGCTGTTACTATAAATAATAATATGAAGTTCCTACAACATACTATACTGACTAAACCTTTAACTAGTTCTGAGAATGATTTAGAGTTAAGTCTATACTCATTAAGTCTTATCAACGGTATTGCTGAGAAAGACATTAACGATGATATTAGGAATAAGGATTTATAACCCATGAACTCAGATATTAGACCACCTAATAACGGCCCTAAAGTATATCCTAAACTAGCCATTAAAGCTCTAGTACCTAAAGTCCTACCTAGGAATCCGTGTTTAGCGAGGTCAACAACGTAAGCTATAGATGGTGGTATGAATGCTGCTAGGGATAACCCTTGAATCAACCTACCTATTAAGACTGTGTTGACGTCTGAGGAAATGTATAGGAGTAAGTAACTAGTACCGAGGATTAACATACCTAACCTCATCATGAAAACTCTTGAGTAGACCTCTGAAACCATACTGAATACAATCCTAGTAATTACTGTAGCTATAGGTGCTGCAGACATAACAACACCTATACATATAGGGTCACCTCCTAAGACCATCACATAACGTGGTATTATCGGGACTATAGACCATATAAGTATGAAGAAATACAACGTGATTAGATATAGCTTAACTACTTCCCTCATCATCAGCGTCTCACATAGACTTTAACCGTAGTTAGAATTTAAGTATTCTACATCTAGTTTAGTTAAAGACTTACATTAAGTGGAGTTGATGGAGTTGTAGTAACGTTTATATATGTTTTCTAGACTTACTCCTCCTTAATTCCTTACCCCTAGATACTAACTTCTTAATCCTTTTCTCTAACTTCTCTAGTGAGTCTCTAACTGCTGAGAGTAAGTCCCAACCAACTCCTTCACTAGTTAGTACACCTTCATCACATACTAACCTAGTCCTAACCCCATATCTCTTCCTACCACCCTTACTCTCCTCCCTAACGTTAATACTGAAGTTTATCACGTTAGTAATCCTCCTAATATCTGATAAGTACTCATTTACTAGGGTCTCTACCTGAGATCTTACTAACCCATCAACTTTAAGTGTTTGAGGTATTTTAGCCTCGACTAACTCCTTATAAATTAATTGTTTAGCATATGCTTTAAGTACGTCAACACTACTTACAACACCGACTACCTTAACCCCATCAACTACTGGCATACCTGTTATCCTGTAGTTACTTAATGTCTTAACTACGTCCTCAAGTATTTGATTAGGTAGTACGTATATAGGTGGTGATGACATGAATTCCTTAACAGGTGCTGCTAGGAATTCCTCCTCAAATTGTTCAAAACCTCTTCTACGTGTTAATCTTATAAGGTATATCCTCTCAACTATATCAGTCATACTTATAACTCCTTCAATACTTCCTAAACGGTTAATTACTGGGAGTCTCGATATACCGTTCCTTAACATTAACCACCTAGCCCTAGCTATAGACTCACTACCCTCAATAGTAATTGCTGGTGATGTCATCACATCCTTAACGTATAAATTAGGTAGTAACCTGTTAATTAGTAGGAAGTTCATTAAATCCTCCCTACTTAAGTAACCTACTAAACGATTACTATCATCAACTACTGGTGATGCCTTAGCCTTCCATAAAACAAACTTAGCTATAGCATCATCTAAACTACTCATAAAGTTAATACTGTAGGGGGGTTCCATAACACTCTTAACCTTAGTCATCCTACCAGCACCACTCATTAATATCCCCTTATAACTCAACACACCAATAAGTCTCTCACCACTTACTATAGGTACTACCTTAACCCTTAAGTCCCTCATCTTAGTAAGTACCTCCCCTATAGTATCATCTTGACTTACAACTAATGGAGGTTCTCTAATTATGTCATGAACTCGCGTACTTGAACCTAAACTCAGAATAAACCACCTATAATATATTCCCAACATATGTAATAAACATTACCATAAACGCTTATATCGACCTCATAATAATATTATTATGATATTAAGACACCATACTATTAGGGTGGATCAAATGCTTACTAATACCTCTTTAGATACTCATCACGTAGTAGTTGTTTTAGGGGATGGAGGTTCTATAGATAAGTTAGTGAGTTTAACTAATGAGTTCATCATTAAGAGAGGTGTTAGGAGGTTATTTGTCCATGTGATTTCCAAGGATGGTAGGCCTAAATACTTTGAAAGATTTAGACATGTGTTAAAATCTCTACTACACTGTTCACTAATTATTAAGTATGAGGGTTCCACAACTGACGACTTCATAAAATTAATTAAGTCTACTCATGATTTAAGTGATTTGGTGGTGGTTTTAGTAGGTGAACCTCCTACAGGCTTTAAGGGCTTTCTTAAAGAGTTAGGTATTAACTACATCTCTGTTTAAGTGGTGTAGTTAATGACTGAGTATGAAGTTATAATAACCTCTGATAGGACTATGATGAGTAACCACCACGGTAAGGAGTTCTTAGGCTTCTTAGCTACTGGCCCAGCTATAAATATGCCTGAGAAGGTTTGGATGTGGTTGGCAGCCCCTAAGTTAAGAGTTGATGAGTTTGGGAGACCTAAGGAAGCACCTTACGGTTTAAGGAAAGTTGAAGCTAAGTTAGTTGATGAGGGATTTAAAGCAGCAATCATAGACCCTGACCACATACATAAATATTTAAAGAGTATGAAGGTACTTATGGTAGGTCATCATGATTTCTTCGCTTACGGACCTCCAAGTATTGGTTGGTGGATTATAACTGGTAAGGAACCTGTAAATAGGTTAAGTCTTATGAGGTTTATGAGGAGTGAAGTTGTTAGGAAGGCTAAGGAGAGGGGGGTTAAGGTCATTGTTGGTGGGCCTGGTGCTTGGCAATGGCTTTGGGAGTTAGATTTCTGGAGGGAGTGTGGTGTTGATTTAGTTATTGAGGGTGAGGTTGAGAGGGTTATAGGTAATGTTGTTAGGAAGGCTTTAAACGGTGAGGAATTACCTGACTACATGTATGTAGGTCCTTCAGATACTCCATCAGTTGATGAGATACCTGTTATTAAGGGTGGTAGTATTAACGGTTTAGTAGAGATTATGAGGGGCTGTCCTAGAGGATGTAAGTTCTGTTCAGTTACTTTAAGACCTCTTAGATTTATACCGCTGGATAAGATCTGTGAAGAGATTAAAGTTAATTTAAGAGCTGGTGTTAAGAATGTAATACTACATAGTGAGGATGTACTACTCTACGGTGCTGACGGTATTAGACCTAAACCAGACCCTCTGATTAAGTTACATAGTGTTGTGAGGAGCTTAGTTAAGGTCGGTAATATTGCTTGGTCCCACGTAAGTTTATCAGCTTTAAAATATGCTGAGGAGGAGTATAGGTTAGTATCGAATATAGTTAATAACTACATAAGAGTTAATAAGCAAGTATTCATAGGTGTTGAAGTAGGTATTGAGACAGGGTCGTCCAGACTTGCTAAGATTATAATGCCTGCTAAAACAGCACCATACCCTGTAGAGGTTTGGCCTGATGTTGTAGAGGATGCTTTTAGAATTATGCATGAGAACTACATAATACCTGCAGCTACGTTAATATTAGGAATACCTGGTGAGGAACCCGATGATGTTGTTAAAACTGCTGAGCTATTAGACCGTTTAAGACCTTATAGAAGTATAATAGTACCTATGTTCTTCGTACCCCTCGGAACTTTAAAACATGAGGATTGGTTTAGGAAACATAATATAGGAAGAGAACACATAGATGTTATGTTAAAGACTTTCTACCATACAGTTTACTGGGCTGAGGAGATCATGGAGAAGTTCTACTTAAGAGAACCTTACTTAGTACCCATTAGATTAGGTCTTAAACTATTCATACAATATGTTAAATGGCATATAAACAAGTTAAAACCTGAGATAGAAGCTATTATAAAAGCTTAATGATTAAAACCCTTATTAGGTTATAGCTTAAGTACTTACTGGCGATACTATCTTATGCAGTATTTAGATATAAGTGAATTTGATAGGTGGTTAAGAAGTGCTTTAAGAACTCTCGAATCTGCTAAAAGAGATTTAGAATTCGGAGATTATAATTGGACATGTTTTAAAGCTCATCAAACAGTTGAAAAAGCTTTAAAAGCTATTTTATGGGGTATTGGTAAGCCTAGAATAGGTCATTCACTCATACATCTACTTAACTATCTTACTGAAATTATTGGTGTAAACCCTCCAGATGATGTGGTTAATGCATGTATAACCTTAAGTAAGTTCTACACACCTACTAGATATCCAGACGTATGGAGTGAGGGTATTCCTGAGGAATACTATAGTAGAAAGGATGCTGAGGAAGCTATAAGATTTGCTATGAGAGTTATTGAATGGGTTAAGGAGTTATGGCGAGAATTATTGAGGAGAGGTTAAGAGCTAGAGAGAGAGCTATTCAAGAAGCTAGAGATTTCAGTAACTGCGTCTCTAAGATTTTAGAGGAGATTACAGCGATACTGTATGGGAGTTATGCTAGGGGGGACTTTAACGAGTGGAGTGATATAGACGTACTTATAATAGCTAAGGAGTTACCTCAAAACCCGCTTGAGAGGCTTAACTTAATTGATACGTGTATCAGGAAGTACCCACGGGTAGAACCAATACTTGTAACAGTAAATGAATTTATTAGGATGAGGCATAAGAGTCCTACTATCTTAGAAGCTTTAGAAAAAGGTATTAAACTAATAGATATGTTAAATATAAGTTAAGGTCGTAAATCACGATACTACATACTTTAGGGTTTGATATCTATGGGTAGGAGCTTCAACAGCTCTACTAAGTTAGGAAAGTTAATAATCTCGTAAGTTCTTAACTTCTTAGGGTGTTAAGACTGAAGGTGGAAATATTAACTGTAGTATCTTCCTTACTACTCATAATCTTAGTGATCTCATCAGTAAGTGTTTATGGGGGAGGGGACTTCCTATTATATATCTACGGTAGTGAAGGTTGTCCTCACTGTAAGGCTTTAAAGAATTACTTTACTTCTTGGTATAGTCCTTCAAATACTTATTTCTGTAGCTTAGATAGTGATACTTCATGTGTTGAGAGGTTTCTAACTTTCTGCTATAGTTTAAATATGAGTGCTTCAGTACCTCTAACATTTGTAGTTGTTAATGGATCTGTAAGAGCTGTTGTCGTAGGTGAAGTTAGTAATAAGTCTTTCTGGGATTCACTCTTAAGTCTTAAAGAATCTAATACTATACCTCTCTATATAGGTAGTAACTTATTAGGTTACTTAATGGTTGAGAATATAAGTAATTTTACTAAGGTTATGGTCCCAGAATACTTCACTATTACCGGTAATGTTTCAGTTAGTAATGGTGTGTTAGTACCTACGTTACCTATTACTTATGCGTTGACACTCTTAATACCGTTAGCTTTAAGTGATGCTGTTAATCCATGCGTGTTATTCATATACACATTACTCTTAATAGCTACTTCAATAGCTTCTAGCCGTAGGAGGAATGTTGTAGTTGTAGGTACTTCATTCGTAGTCGCTATCTTCATAGGCTACTATGTGTTAGGGTTAGGTCTGATAACTGTTATTAGGGGCTTATCTAAGGAGTTATTAAGTTTAGTAGCTATTGGTTTTGGGTTATGGGTTTCTATCTCAGGTGTTATGGGTAGGTCTAGAGTTTTAGGTAAGGAGAATGTGTTGAACCTCATTAGTAAGGCTTCAACATCAGCACTACTTACTTTTGCTTTAGGACTACTACTTACGTTCACGTTACTACCGTGTTCTGCAGGGCCTTACGTAGTGTTTGTAGGTATTGCTTCTAAGTATTCAGCTCCAATACCTTACCTCCTCCTAATACTCTACAACATACTATTCATATCACCACTAATAGCTATACTTACAGTCATAATAACTACTATGAAGTATAAGTCAGTTCAAGAATTCCTACTAAGGAATAACAACATACTATCGTTAATTGCTGGACTACTACTAATAGCTGTGGGTGTGTGGTTACTAGTAACTATGTAGGGAGTTAATCCTTAAGAATATAATAGATTAAATAGTTTACTAGTTAATCAACTAATTAACTACCTAATAAATCATAACTTATTACACAACCTAAGACACTCTAAGATAGGTAATCAAGTAATACCGTTATATCAGTCCTAAATGAATCATACAGTATATGATCTAGGTAAAAGTAGTAAGTACTGATTTAATTAGGAATCCTAACACCACTAAATAAACTACCTAACGATGTACTAATACATAAACTAATACACTAACCACTAGTAAATAACTCCATAAACAACTACTTAAACCTCATAAACCACCATAAACTAAATAAGTTCATTAAAACTCCATAAACTCATATAAACTCAATACCCACCTAAGTGGGGCTTAATAACCATCAAATAACCATATAACTTGATGGTAAAGTTAAGTAACACTTAACTACACTTAAATCCAATTAACTAAACCTAAGGAACACCATAAACTCCATAAACTAATGAGATCACCATAAACTTAAGATCTTAGTGAGTATACTTAAAATATTAACCCTAACTAATACTAAGGTAGTAAGAGTAATTAACTCCATAGCATACACACATCCTTTCGTAGTGTAGGGTTTAGCAGTTATACTTGAGTTAATGTCTATAGTATTGCTTAATTATTGGTTTAGCCCAGCCCCCATATCTTATCCATGCTAGAGTTGCTGTACCGCTTACTATGTTACTGAGCGCCATAGCAATCCAGATTCCGTAGGACTTTAAGCCTGTATAGTAAGCTAGTATGTAGCCGAGGCCTACACGGATTACCCATAACCTCACAATCCCTAATATCGTTGGTATTAAAGTATGTCCTGAGCCCCTGCCTACTGACATACCTACAAAGAAGAGGGCGAAGAAGGGTAGTGTGAATATAAATGTCTCTAAGAATGTAAGTGCTTCATTAACTATTAACGTGTCGGAGGTGAAGATCTTGATGAGGGGTGCTCTGAACATGTATACCGTGATGGAACCAATAGTAGTTAAAGTACTTAAAGTAAGTGATGCCTTATACGCTATCAACTTACAACGGCTTAGATTACCTGCTCCTAAGTTCTGACCGATCATTACAGCTGTAGGCATTGTAAGACCCCATATAACAGCATCAGCTATCTCCATCACTATAAACCCTATAGCGAATGCCGTAGCTACTATAACGCCGAAGGAGTTTACTAAGGCGTTCTGAAGCATGAATGCAAAGCTATTAGATGTGTTGAATATTAATACCGGCCCACCTATAATTAAGTTATTAATAACCCACTCACTATTAACATCCTTCGTTAAAGTAACTCTTAAGTTAGGGAATTCACGCTTAGTTAAAACAGATAGTATAACTACCCCGATAAACCTCGCAATCACTGTAGCGATAGCTGCTCCACTAACACCCATTCTGGGGAAGGGTGGTATACCAAGTATTAGTAACGGGTCTAAAACTATGTTGGTTAGAGCTGATATACTGCCAACTACAGCTGGAGTTCTAGTATCTCCTACAGACTGAAGTATTGTTGAGTAAGTTATTACGAATCCTGATAAGATTAAGTCGAAGGTTATTATACCTGAGTAGCCCATCACATCATCGAATATCTCACTTGGAGGCATTACAACATACTTAAATATGTAGTACCTTAGGGTTAAGAAAGTAAGACCTGACCCAACACTAAGTAAGACAGTTACTGTAAAGAATTTAGAGACTGTATTACTTGCCTCATCATACTGCCTAGCACCTATATACTGTGAGAGTAACGCCATATTCGCTGTTGATAAAGCCATTAAGAACGCGTTGAAGAACATTACCAGAGGCCATACCTGCCTCGGCACAACCATAGCTACATCGCTATACCTACTCAACCAGAACGCATCAGCTATACTGTAGGATATATTAACTAGTTGGACAATCATTAACGGAAACCCTAACCTAAGGAGGGTCTTAACTACAGGACCGTTAACTATGGTATCCCTATACTTATCAATAGTAATTACAGACTCACTCACTAGAGCTTACACCTGAACGTAAATCAATAATTACTAAAGTATTTATAAGTATTAAGTATTAGGTGTTCTGGAACATCTAAGTAACTCGTAATTAATTAGTTGTTGAGGTGAGCAGTAAGTTAGGTTATGTACTAGTTTATCCGTAATTACTGATTAAGTAGTTTATAACGGTAATACTGTAGTATGAGTCAGTAATACACTCAGGTAGTGATTACCTAGATCAGATTTCTGAGGGTTTATTAGGTTAGGATTCCTAAGTTTATGTACTGATTAACTACTTAACTCACTAAGTAGGACTCCTACACCTACGTAGTACTTCAAGTACATAGTACTACTTAACTACGTGTTTATTAAGTTAGTCGTAACTGATTTACTAGTGTTCATGTTGAGTAGTAAACACGTAATAGACCTCCCTAAGAAGGTAGTCGTTGGGAGTGGTGTTATTAGTGATATACCAGGTATTGTTAAGGAGTTACGTCTAGGTAGTAAAGCATTACTTGTGTCAGGACCTAATGTTAAGGGCGTTATTGGTGAGGGGGTAGCTAACCTACTATCTAGTAATGATGTTGATGTTGAAGTCACCGTAGTTCGTGAAGCAACTTCAGATGTTGTTGAGGATTTACTGGGTAGGTTAGGTAGTAGGAGGTTTGACTTCGTTGTAGGTGTTGGTGGTGGTAAGGTAATTGATGTTAGTAAGTATGTCGCTGCAAGACTGGAGATACCCTTCATCAGCGTACCTACAGCAGCCTCACATGACGGTATAGCATCTCCATTCTCATCAATACGTGGTTTAGGTAGTGTAGTCTCAATCAAGACTAGAACACCTATAGCTATAGTCGCTGATGTAGACGTGATTAGTAGAGCACCTAAGAGGCTGTTACTTGCTGGTGCTGGTGACTTAGTAGGCAAGTTTACAGCAGTACTTGATTGGGTCTTAGCTCATAGGCTTAAGGGTGAGTACTACGGTAGTTACTCAGCATCACTAGCCCTACTATCAGCTAAACACGTCATAAACTACAGTGAGTTGATAAGGGGTAGTACCTTAGAAGGTGTTAGGATAGTTGTTGAGGGCTTAATAAGTAGTTCAGTAGCTATGTGTATAGCCGGTAGTACTAGACCTGCAAGTGGTTCTGAACACTTATTCAGCCACGCATTAGATATAGTTGCTAACTACCCAGCACTCCACGGCGAGCAAGTAGCTCTAGGTACTATAATGATGGCATACCTACACGGTAGGAATTGGAGGAGGTTGAGGAGGACTGTAAGTATGTTAGGACTACCTACAACTGCTAAGGAGTTAGGGATACCTGATGTTAAGGTTGTAGAGGCTTTAACAATAGCTCATAAGATAAGGCCTGAGAGGTATACAATACTTGGTGAGTCAGGTCTTACGTGGGAAGCTGCTGAGAGGTTAGCTAGGATTACTGAGGTGATAAGTTAGTGGGTAGTATAGTAACTCTAATAAGTTACTTAACAGCTAAGGAAGGCTTTAAATTCGTTTTTACAGGCCCGGCACCAGAGTGTATTAAATGTAGGTTTAACTATGTATGTAACGGTAAGCTTAAGGTAGGTCAGATCTACGAGGTGGTTAAGGTCTACGGGATAAGGAATAAATGCCCTATCAACGAGTTTGTAGAGACTGTAGAGGTTAGAGAAGCTAGTATTGAAGTAGCAGTAAATCGTAAAGTAGCTGTTAACGACATGATAATAAGTTATAATAGGATGAAGTGTGATTTAAGTAGATGTAGTAACTACTCTAGATGTGTTCCTCAACTAATAGTAAGACCTGTTAAGCTAAAGATATTGAAGGTCTTAGGTAATGTTGACTGTCCTAAGAAGTTAGAGTTAAGTAATGCGTTAGTTAAGATTGTTGAGGTGTTATAACCTCACCGTCTTATCTGCTGTAGTTTCTCAGGAGTTATTAAAACAGTATTTATCTGGACTATCTCCTCACTAATCGTGTTACCCCTAACATACTTCCTCCTCCTCTCACCATCTTCTCTAGGATGGAAGCCGGGAGGTGATGAGAGGAGTAAGACCCTCTTAGCAGGACCGGGTAGTGTTGGTATCATAGGGAATCCAGTATTATCACTACCACCAGTTATACGTAGTAACCTACCTGGGATACCTACTACTGAAGCATCTACTACATCACCTACCTTCAACCCGATAAACTTCCTAGCCTTATCACCATCAACAACTACTTGAAAAGCCTTAGCCCTGAATAACTCACCTACAACCTCATTAACACCTAACTTCTCAGTAAGTAGGTCTTTAGGTACGTAGATAGTGTTGGCTGGGACTTCATTAGATATTTTAACCCTGAAGGTAAACTTAACCTTCTCATTCTTAGCCTTATCCTTCCAAACTCTTAAAGTAACTACCCCGTAGGGGGTATTAACTAACTTTAGAGTTTCCTGATTAATTAGAGCTGTAGGTAGTACCTTACCACTCTTCATATCCTGTGAGTAGCTGAGGTTTTCAGACCCAACTACCTTAACCTTAATAAACTTACCATCACTTACCTCAGGATCTGAGACTACTATCTTAAACTCTACCACGACACCACCTTAAAGACTAAACCTACTTAAAATATAAAACTTTTAAATATTACTACACCTTTAAATAACTCTTAAATACCTACGTAGGAGTCTAACTATTAAAGATACGGTTAACGATGAAGTAATAGATGTAGTGATGATTATACTGTAGATATCACCCCGTATTAACCCGTAATTAAGAGCTAGTACAGCTGCTACAGACTCTAAACTACCCCTAGCATTCATGAGTATACCGTATACTAAACCCTTAAAAGACTCACCCCACACAACATACGGTAGTGAACAACCTATAAACTTACCTAGGAATGCTGAAGTAAATACCGCTATGAATGAGTAGCTAACTACGTAGTTTAAGTTCATATTAATCCCTACATATAGGAAGAATATCGGTATTAGAATCATATCTAAAACCTCACTAAGATAACTTACTAAGTCGTTAAGTCTTACGATATTAACTAGCATAGGATCTCTACTAAATCTTAAAATACCTAATGAAATACCTGTGAAGTACGCTGTGAAGGCTAAGTCAACACCTAATAAATATGCAGTTAACGTAGTTGAGAACAACATTAACATAGCTATATTAATTATAACTCTAGAGCTTAACAACTTACTACTTAATAACTTACTAATTACGTACCCTAAGGAAATTATAACTAAAGCAAAAACTATATGCTTTATTAAGTATGGTATTACAGGTACACCACCTTTAAGTAAACCTAACATAGCTACTAGGAACAACACTAGTAGGTCGTCAATAAAACTTGAAGTTATTAGTACTTCCCTAAATAACTCATTACTTAACTCTCTAGAACTAATTACTAGGAGTATCACCTCAGTAGCTGTATTAGATAATGCGATACTAGCTATTAATGACGTGGTTAAGTCGTTAGTGATTAGATAAGTAGTTAGTCCTACTAAAGCTATAGTTGTTAATACCCCTGAAGAACTCATTACTAGTGATTTCTTAGCTACTGACCTACTAACCCTTAAATCTACGTTTAGACCTACGTAGAAGAATAGAGTTATTAGTGATAGGGTTAAGAGTGTAGTGTCTATATCGTTAAGTACACCTAATACTGACTTACTCAGTATGTAACCGCTGATGATGTAAGCTACTATCGATGCTATACCTACGTTCTCGAGGAGTACTGTTAATATTCTGGAGAGGAGGAGGGCTATGAGTAGGTCAAGTAAGCTCATGTTTAAGTATTAATCCTAACTACTGTTTTGATGAAGCTACTACCTGATCTATACTATGTATTATACCTCCTAACCTCTCAATAGTTTCCTTAACAACTTCGTAGTCTATGGAATTACCCTCAATAGTTATAGTTAGAGTTACTGTCTCAACATCAATCTCATTAACAGTAACTACTACCTGATCCACGCCTTCAAGACCTGATAACGTCTGAGCTAACTCAACTATTGAAGACCCTTTAAGTGGTTTCAACACATCCAGAACTAACTTCTTTAAAGCCATCCCAACATCTACTTAATCCTAACTCTATTTACCTTCTTACTACTCCAGGAGTACCTCCTAATCTTAGAACTCCTACCGAAGCCGCAGGCTGCACAATACCCCTTAGCTACGTTATATGCATGCCTACCACATCTACGACATCTGATATGTGTCTTACCCTTACTCCTCTTACCCATTGATGGTGTTCCCTTCATAGCATCACCCAGTTGCTGGTGATATCAGTAGTACGTTCTCCCCCCTAATAACTACAGTTCCTAACCTCCTACTACTCTCAGAGGTTACCTCCTCAGCATCCTCAATAACTAGGTTTAAATGTTGGTCAAAACTCCTCAACCTACCTCTTAACTCCTTACCCCCTCTCAACTTAACCAACACTATATTACCTACAGATTCTTGAAGTAATTTCTGAGCAGTATCACTCATGTAGACACCAGTACCTCTAACTACTCACTTAAGTAGTTAAAAATCTAACTTATAAAATTAGTTAATGGTGGGCATCTGCAGATAGTACCTCTAAGGAAGAAGGAGGTTAAACAGTTAAAACAGACTTTAACTACGTTATACCCTAAAGCATCTCAACTAGTATCTGATTGTGAGGAAATACTACTGATTAAGGAAGGTGGTGAAGAAGTATTAGTAATAGATGGGACCCCAGCTTTTAAACTCCATGAAGGTACGTACATACCCACCCTAGTCCTAATTAAGTTAAGAGTAAGAGACCTACTACCTAAGGTAGTAGTTGACGAAGGTGCTGTAAAGCACATCATGAACGGTGCTGACGTCATGATACCTGGGATAGTTGAATTTGAAGAATTCAGTAAGGATGTATTAGTAAGTATTTGGGAGCCAAAGAAAGAAACACCAATAGCTATAGGTAAAGCACTCATAGACTCAAAAATAATGAAGGAGTTAAAGAAAGGGAAAGCAATAAAGAACATACACTACGTAGGAGATAAGATATGGAACCTAACGTTAAAAATCATTACAAAAACGTAAAACTTAAAATAAGTAAATAAATAAGAACATTAAGGTGGGCCGGTAGCTCAGCCTGGAAGAGCGCTCGGTTGGCATCCGAGAGGTCCCGGGTTCAAATCCCGGCCGGTCCACCACAGAAGGCATTCAGACTTAAGAACTCATAGCTTTACTACAATAATCTACAACAGGTATAAGGTATTGCAGATAAGTACATACTAAGCGTTGAACTTACCGCCTTAGAACTTAGACCTTATTAGTTAAGAGTTTATTAAGATGGTAAAAATTCGATGAGAAAGCTATTGTGAGAGATTAAAGAGGGATTTCATGATCAAATTACTTCTTAATAAGTTCGCTCAACTTCTGAGTCAATTCGTTTAATGTTAGGTCTTTAAAGAATGTGTTTATACCTATTAACGCTAGTCTTGGCTTATCTCCTGCCTTTTCTTTCCAATAATTTAACCAGTCTTGAAGTAATTGTTTAGAATCTGAATAACCTCTAACTACAGTTACTACCTTATCATCACTTACCCATTCATATGTGAAGAAACTATGTTGAAATCCTAATCTCTTTACATCTGGATGTATATGAGTAGGTGACAAAAGCCAAACCCATTCCTTACCGCTACGATCTTTAAGTACAAGTTTTATCATTAACTTATATCCATCATTAACTTATATCCATTCAACCAATTCCCTGCAGGATCTACAATATACCAATACCCGTTAGTGTAGGTGATTACAGCTACATGACCAGTCTCATCATTATACCATCCTAACAAGTAAGTATTGTTTACGTATGGTTTAATTAGTGAGTATGCTAGTACAGCTAAGTCATCACAATCACCACCTAAATCAATTAACGTCTCATTAGCTAACTTCCAGTAATTACCCTCCGTAACATTCTCAGATTTAATAGCTATAGAATCGTATTGATAGTAAGTACTATTCACGATATACTCAAACACGTTAATGAGGAATCCATCAACTGAAGGTTTAAACAATTCCTTATATATACTAGTTACTGAAGTTATTGACTTAATAAGGAAGTTATTAACTTCATCCTGAGACATGGTAAATAACTCTATCGGGAATACCGCAGATCTCAGCTTGTTCTGTAGGTTTGTGAGTTCGTGTTGTACTGCAGAATACTTTGAGCTTAACTCAGATAGTAAATCCATACAATATGTTAAGTTCTTCTTAAGTACATCATTTAAAGTGTTCAGTCTATTAACTTCATCTTGAAGTTGTTTAATTTGGGTTTCATAAACTATCTTAAGTTGGTTTATCTGGGATTCGTAGGTCTTCCTAAGCATCTCATTCTCAGATTTAAGTCTTTCAACTTCATTCTGTAACTCTAAGACCTTTCTACGATTAGTTATAGAATCAATAACATCATTAATTATTGTTCTTATACCTCCTAAGTAGGGAACCTCTACAAAGTAGGTAATAATGAAGAATAAAATAACGATTAAGAATAATATTAAGAACCTCCTCATACAACCACCAATTCCACTAATAAGTCATTAAATATAAATTTACTCGTAACAAGTGAGTTTATTTAAATCTAGCTAACCTAATATAATAGTCTTAACTTATTATAAAGTCATAATAATTACTATTGAGGGGTTAGATTTGAGGGGTATTTGTAAGGGATTTATAGGTAGGATATATACTTCGTTAAACCCTGTAAGAGTTGTTGATGGTGTTTTAACATGTGGTGGTAGGGTAGTATTTGTAGGTAGTTCTAAGGATGTTGAGAGTTTATGTAGGGTATTAAATTGCGAATTAGTAGATTTGAAATCATATACAGCACTACCAGGTTTTATAGATTCCCATATACACCTACTCGATGTTGGTGAGATACTTAATTCTCTAGACTTAAGAGGTGTTAAAAGTATTGAAGAGTTTAAGAGGTTATTAAAAGATTTTTCTAAGTCACGAAGTAATTGGGTTATTGCTAGGGGTTTCGACCATGAGCTGCTTAGTAGTGGTAGGATGTTAAGTAGGTATGATTTGGATGAGGTAGTCCCTGATAAGCCAGTAGTAGCTATAAGAGTTTGTGGTCATTTAGGTATTTTAAATAGTAAGGCGTTAGAAGTACTAAGGCTTTCAGGAGTAAGTACTACGGATTTAAGTAGTGGTGTAGTTGTTGAGGATGTATTAGATAATGTTCTTGAGAGTATTAGGTATGAGATGTCTTTAGATGAGTTTGAGAAGTTATTAGTTGATGCTCAAAACCACTTAATGAGGTTTGGTGTTACTTCAGTAGGGTTGATATCTACTACAGTTAGTGATAAATTATTACTAGCTCTCTTAAGTCTTCAGAGGAAGAAGGCTTTAAAGATTAGGGTTAGGATGTACATGAGTTATAAGACTTTAAAATCTCTTGGATTATTAACTAAAGTGTTAAGTAGTTTAGGTAATGAGTGGTTAAGAGTAGTTGGTGTTAAGTTCTTTGCAGATGGTTCTTTAGGTGCTAGGACAGCATTACTATCTAAACCGTATAGTGATGACCCGTTAACTAGTGGTGTTGAGGTTATGAGTAGGGAGGAGTTAACTCAAGCATTAAGAGATGTTGTTGGTTTAGGTTTCCAACCAGCAGTTCATGCGATAGGTGATAAAGCATTAGATAACGTGTTAGAAGCTGCTGATACTGTAGGGTTAGTAGGCCCTGATAGTTTTAGGGTAGAACACGCATCAGTTGTTAGAGATGATCAATTAGAACTTATTACTAAGTTAAGACCTGGTATAGCTATACAACCACACTTCATATTAACTGATTGGTGGGTTGTTAAGAGAGTTGGTTTAGAGAGGGTAAGGTTCTTATATAGGTTTAAGACGTTATTAAATCTTAACTTAGTGATTGGTTTATCAACTGATGCACCTGTAGAACCTGTAGATCCTTGGGAGACTATATACGCTGCTGTAACAAGAGGTTGTTTAGACTCTATAGAGTTATGTAGGTATTCTGAGGATGAGAAGTTAACTTTAACTGAAGCACTACATCTATACACTACTGGGTCTGCAAGACTCTTAAGAGATTATGAGGTAGGTTCTTTAGAGGTTGGGAAGTTAGCAGATATAGTTGTAGTGGATAGAGACCCCTTTAAAACCTCAGATCCTAAGGAGTTGAGGAAGGTATCTACGGTTAAGGTGTTTATAGGGTCTGAAGAAGTGTTTTGAAGTAAAAATGTTTGACAGCTTTAAACGTTATATTAACTAACTTCATTAGGAGGGCTTAGAAGATTATGTTGAGGTTAGGTAAGCTTAAGAAACTATCTATAGTTATGTTAGGCCCTGCAGGTTCTGGTAAGACATCACTAACTAAAGCATTAGGTAGTTGGTTAGAGGGTTTAGGCTATGATGTTGCTTATGTTAATTTAGACCCTGCTGTTGAGGTGTTACCGTACACACCTACATTTGATGCTAGGGATGTTGTTAAGGCTTCTGATGTGATGTTTAAGGAGGGTTTAGGCCCTAACGGAGCTATTGTAAGGTCTATAGATATACTTGCTGAAAACTACGAATACTTAAGTAAGGGTTTAGGAAGTCTCAGCTATGACTTAATGTTAGTTGATACTCCAGGTCAGTTAGAAGTTTTAATGTTTAGGAACTCAGGCCTGAAGTTAGTGGATGTTATTAAGGGGGTTTCAAAACCTGTTGGTGTGTTCCTTCTAGACCCTACATTAGGACTTAGGGGTAATAGTGCTGCTATAGCTACGTTAATGACTGTGGTGATTAGGTTAGGTTTAGGTATACCTACATTACCAGTAGTAAGTAAGGCTGATTTAATCGATATTAAGAGTGTTATCTACTCACCAAGTTATCACGTTGAGGTAGAACGAATACTTAATGAGTTAGGAGTTGAGGAGGGGGTACTCACTGATATGTTGGTAGAGGTGTTGAACGTGGTTAAGAAGTATTTAAAACCTGAGAAGTTATTAGCTGTATCAGCACTTAATGGTTACGGTATTGAGGATCTGTATAAAGCTGTACATGAAATCTTCTGTACTTGTGGTGATTTAACGTAGTTGTAGTTGGAGGTTATACCCTCTAAAACGAGATGTAGTGAGTATGTGGGTTAGTACTGTTAAGCCAACTATTAACAACCCAATTAAATCGTAGAGAGTACCAGGTACGTAGAGTATGATACCACCAGCTATAAGTAGTATACGTTCAAACAGCTTTAACCCCCTCCGTAAATACCCTGAAAACGCTACTGCGATAGCGTAGGTAGCTAAGAAGGCTATTACTGCATCATATATAACTGTAGTTAATGATGAACCACTATACCCTAAAAGTATTGATGATCTGTAGACTATGAGGAATGGAACTATAAATGCTGAGAACCCTAACCTACATGCCCAAGCAGCTACTTTAACTGGGTGGTCCTTAGTTAGTGTTGCTGCTGCGTAAGCAGCTAGAGCTACTGGTGGTGTTATAGCTGATAGTACTGCATACCAGAAAGTAAACATATGTGCAGCTAATGCGCCTACACCCATAGATATCACAGCTGGTACAGATACTGAAGCTGCTAATACGTATGCAGCTGTTGTCGGCATACCCATACCTAACAGTATAGTTAGTAATGCTGTGTATAGTAGGGCTAGAGCTGTGATACCCATAGAAGCTACGTTAACTAAGTATGAGAACTTAAGTGTTAAACCACTGTAAGTCACAGAACCTGCAATCATACCGGCAACTGCAGCTATAACTATAATTGATACAACCTCATCAATACCGTTAACTAACGCCTTAAATATCTTCTTAGGAGTCATCCAAGTACTCCTCCTAAAGTAACTTATAACTAAGGCTATGAATAAAGTGATGAGTGCTGCTGTTACTGGAGACCACATCAACACAGCGATCATGTAGATCAAAGCAGCTAATGGAATGATGTAGTAACCCCTCTTAACCAGTACATCTCTAACCCTAGGTATTTCAGTACTTGGTAAACCCCTCAAACCCGACTTCACAGCATAGTAATGTACTTGGACATAAACTCCTAGATAGTAGATAAGTGCTGGAATTATCGCTGCAATCATGACCTTAACGTAGGGGACACCTAAAAGTTCAGCCATTATGAAGGCCCCAGCACCCATTATAGGCGGCATTATCTGACCACCAGTAGATGCTACAGCCTCAACAGCACCAGCTACTGCTGGACTAAACCCCACACCCTTCATAGAAGGTATTGTAAAGACACCTGTAGCGTAGACATTAGCTACAGCACTACCACTTATAGTACCGAAGAATGATGAAGCTATTACTGAGACTTTAGCAGGACCTCCAACACTCCTACCGACTAAAGCCTTAGCTATGTTTATGAAGAAATCACTAACACCACTTAATGAGAATACAGCTCCTAAGAGTGTGAAGGCTATAACGTAAGTTGATATAACTTCTAAAGGTGTTGAGAATATACCCCAAGGTGTTAAGCATAAGAACTCAACAACTCTCTGCGGAGTTGTTCTAAAACCTACGACTGGTATGTAGGGAGCTAGTAGTAGGAATGCTAGGAATACTGAAGCTACAGCAGTTATGAATATACCTCCAGCCCTCCTAACAGCCTCTAACAACAACACTATGAAGAACATACCAACTATGAACTGCTCTATAGTTACTGGAGTAACTAACCATAACCTCCCCCAAAACCAAGACCTAAAATTCATTAGTAATACTGTCACAACTACTAATGACGTTATAGCTAGTACGTAGTCATACCAAGGAATCTTACTAACAGATCTTTTACTACCTGAGTACATTATATATGTTAGAGGTAATGCGTAGAGTAAGT
>Ga0209183_1000273_pt1 | contig 23316 bp, 27 predicted proteins | sample LHCtaG_2_FD_184120 | JGI IMG/M metagenome (GOLD analysis project Ga0209183, IMG submission 184120) | Hot spring microbial communities from Little Hot Creek, USA to study Microbial Dark Matter (Phase II) - LHC4sed_replicate (SPAdes)... | ecosystem: Environmental > Aquatic > Thermal springs > Hot... | reverse complement strand
GCTGGAGTGGAAATGCAAAAGTTAACAGACGTTTTGTTTACACACTTTCACATCGATCATATAGGTATGATTCCCCGCATCAAAGAAGTCTCAAGAGACCTTAATCTTTGGATACATTTCGCTGAAAAGGAGCTTTCAAAATCTATAATAGAGAATTTTAGAAAATACTTGACGGATATGAAGGCCTTTCTCAAGGCTTCTGATGCACCATCATCCTATGTGGATAACCTCCAAAATTTTCATCCAGCTTTTTTCACTCCTAAAGCCTACGAAGAAATTGCAAAAACGGCACATTCTTTAAACGATGGCCAAGAAATCAAAGTGAGCGGCTACTATTTTCAAGTTTTATGGACGCCTGGGCATTCTCCTGGTCATATATGCCTTTACGAACCTAATTTGAAGGCGCTTATCTCGGGAGATCACGTGCTTCCAACAATTACGCCGCACGTCTCTCAGTTTATGGCCGACACAAATCCGTTGGAAGATTATCTTAAAAGCCTTGAAAAAGTGGAAAGACTCAACGTTAAGGTTGTATTGCCAGCTCATGAGAAAACTTTCACAGATCTTGGTGAAAGGGTTAAGCAGCTTAAAAACCACCATCAACAGAGACTGAAGGAAATTTTAACTCTCCTCAAAAATGGAAGTTTAACCCCCTATAGCATAGCCTCTAAGGTACATTGGAACGTAAACTACAAAACTTGGGACGATTTTCCCCCATTCCAAAAGTATCTAGCTCTTGGAGAGACATTGTCTCACTTAACTTTTCTAGAGAAAAAAGGCCTTGTGAAAAAAATTGTGCGTAATCAGAAAGTGCTTTATGAAATTAGCAAAGGGTGAACTCAAACCTTTTTCATGAACTGCTTTTTGGCTAAAAGAGCCGCCCCGAAGGCGCATATGATTTGCGGTTCCTTTGGCAAGATTGGGTTAAACCCTATCCTTTTACTTAACGCCTCAACGAATCCTGGATTCTTTGCAACTCCGCCGGTAAATGCTACTTCCCTTTCGAAACCTATTCTGCTTGACATGCTAGATATTCTTTCAGCTATGGCGCTATGAAGACCAGCAATGACGTCTTCAATCTTACAGCCCTTGCTTATGTAGGATATGACTTCCGATTCGGCGAAGACCGTACATGTGCTGCTTATCTTAACAGGATTTAGCGATTTAAAATGAAGCGCACCCAGTTCTTCTATGGGTTTTCCAAGAATGGTGGCCATAACTTCGAGAAATCTTCCAGTTCCAGCCGCACACTTATCATTCATAACAAAGTCTAACACCCTTCCATTTTCGTTAATTCTTATAGCCTTCGAATCTTGACCACCAACGTCAATGATTGTTCTTACAGATGGGAAGAGTTTATGAACTCCTCGAGAAATGCAGGTTATTTCCGAAAACATGGTGCTGGCCTCAACAAGCTCTCTTCCATATCCAGTCGAAACTATATAAAGAATATCCTTTCTGGACAAGCCAAGTCTTTCAAGAGCTTTTTTCAAAGCTTCCTCAAATGAAGCTTTAAAGTTGATTCCAGATGGAACTATAGCGTGTGAAATAATGTTTTCTTTTTCATCAATTATTACGACTTTTGTTGCTGAAGCTCCTGCATCTACTCCTACGTACATTTTCTTTCCCTTAGAACTTCAATAAACGCGTCGATTCTGTTTTTAATTTGGGCCTCAGCATATTGCCTCGGATCAGCCATATCCGCCTCGAATATAAGGTAGGGTACGTCATATTTGCTGCCTATGATCTCTGCTGTTACCAATTGGGGTGCAGACCATGACTTACAACTTCTATTGGAGAATAGAACTGCCCCATCTATGTAAAACTCTTTAATGCTTTCCAAAAACCTTTCAATTCTAAGATCTATATCAATGTTTAAGCCCATAGCCAAAACTTTCTTCGCTATGCTTTCTAACGGTTTTGAGGGGTCAAGTCTGTAAGCCCAAGCTTCACTATAAGGCTCATAAACAAAAACAGCTCCTTTATCTTCAAAATATTTTATCAAGTCGAAGGCGTACCAAAGCCATATACCATCAAAAAGCAGCCTATACTGCTCCTTTTCAATAACGCCTTCGCCTCTTCCCACTTTCCCTTTAACTTCTTCAAGAAGTTCTTCGTAAAAATGTACGGCTTCTTTTGTTCCTTGCATTACCACAAGGGGGAAAATGTCTGATGCAGAATCTCTACCGCCAAGCGGACAAGGCTTATTGCTTCTAAGCTTTAAAGCTTCAAGCCATAATTCGCTTGCCTTATCAGAAAGCTTAACAGCCTCGACGAGTTTCTCCTCATCAAACTTTAGCTTAAACTTGTCCTCAGCCAATTTTATTAGATCCATTAATTGTTTAACAACGTAATCCAAAACATAGTTGTCGAGATCTTCAGGAGTCAAAACGTATGGGGCTTCGCCGACAAAAAGTGGTGTTCCAAGATGCGCTTGTAAACTTTGCCACCACTTGACGTAGACGTCGCATGAATTTCTAAACGTTATCAAAATATCTGGTGGTGGCATAAGCCCACTCATTCCGCTGAGGGCATAGCCTAAACCGCATCTGCTATATGAGCATAGATTTTGGGAGTAACCTTTCCTCTCAGCCTCTTCAAGATAATCCATTATAAAGTTGCGGGCGCTGCACATGGCACCAAAATGCTCGGGAGCCACTGGATAAATATCCAAAGCACGCAACAACTCCACGGGTGTGAAAACGGTTATCCATGCAATGGGTTTTCCTTGAGCTTTAAAATCGGAGGCCTTTGCATAATACTCAAGAATTAGCTCTCCTATCTTTTTTGTTGCTTGAAGAATACGGCTCCTGCCTTTTTCTCCGCTCATTTAACCACCTAAGGATTCGATAAACGCCTGCACCCTTGTCTTTATTCTGCTTGCTTCTTGCTCGAAATTCTCATAATCTATAAACATTGTGGGCACATTCTTTTTTGCCAGCATATCCTTCACATGAACAGCATCATACAACATGGGATCGCAGAACCTTTCGGCAATGGTTAATACCCCCTTTGCCTTAAACGTTTCAACCATGAAATCTATGTAGGCTAGTCTTTTTTGAAGCGGTCCATGAGATGGACATGGGGTTCTTTGAAGATATCTTTCTGCTAGAGCGTAAAAAAGGTCTCGTGAGACATTTACGTTGTCCCAAAAGTATCTTGAACCTGTACATAGATCATCAGAAGCGATAAAACATCCAGCATCTTCAATCATCTCTATCAATTTTAGATCATAAATCGCTGTTCCGTTTATATGCAGCCGAACTTTATCCGTCTTAACACCGTTGTATTTGAAAATTGAAGCCCTAATCTGGGCGTTAATTTCCCTCTTTGGCATCCACATGCTTGCGAGAACAAGCCGGAAGCGGTCCAACCCATTAACGCAGTATTTTCCATCATCGTTGCGCATGTAAACCTCTTTCAACAAGCTTCTATTCTCATTGCAGACCTTTATAGCGCTCAACAATGCTTCACCATCAACTTTGGCACCTAAATTCTTCGTTAGAAAATCTTTTAACCTTAAGAGTTCCCTTTTGAAGAATTCTATTGAAAGCTCCCCCTCCGTGTTATGCGGTACTCTTAAAAAGAAAATTGGTTTTCGAACCTTCTTCTTTATTATGTCATAAAGCCTCCACATTGGATCACATGTGTGGGCGAGGACAAATCCGCTGAAAAACTCTTCCAATTTTAAAATGTTTTCAAGCACCGCGCTAGCAAACTGACAAATGAATGTTGGTGTCAATGTGCTGGCAGCTGATCCAAAATTAGGTATTCTAAATGGCTGAAGTTCTGCTGAAATTATCAATTCTTCTGGGACATAGCTACACGAGTAACCAACTATTCCAATTCCCGAATCCTTATATTTCTTCAACAGCTCTATTGGGTGTTTGCACACTTCGCTGATGCTGGTTAACATTGTCATTTATACTTATTACTTAGTATAGGAGGGGGTCAGATAAAAATGTTCTTTGAAAAGTTTACTTGTCGTTTCATTATGGAATGTAAGTAAGGTTTATTTAAGCATAGAAAAATAAGTATTTCGGGTTTGTGTGATGTGTCCAGAAGGAACTAAAGTTAGATTTGGTTGTTTCTTACCTGTTCCCGCAACTCCTGTAGATAAACTTCTTAAAATAGCCAAGGTCAACGAAGACGCTGGCTTTGATTCGCTTTGGTTTCCAGACCACCTTTTGTTTATACCGCCGGGAATCGTGCCGGAAGCTTGGTCGATGCTGGCTGCAACTGCCGTTTTAACGAATAGAGCCCTTCTTGGAACATGTGTCAGCGACCCACATAGGTACAATCCGGCAGTTCTCGCTCAAAAAGTCGCCACTGTTGACCAAATCTCCGGCGGCAGAGTGATTCTTGGATTAGGAGCTGGTGAAGCAATGAACCTTGAACCTTTTGGAATAAATTGGAAAGAGCCTGTCTCCAAACTTAGGGAATGCGTGACAATTATGCGTAAACTTTGGACTGGAGAAACATTTAATTATAACGGTAAATTTTGGAAGTTTAAGAACGCCTTTTTGCAGATCACCCCAGTTAAGGGTAGGGTTCCGATTTATTTTGGGGCTAATAGTCAACGAACATTAAAATTAACTGGTGAGTTGGCTGATGGTTGGTTGTCTATTCCGCTTCCACCGAAATTGTATAAGCAGCGCTTAGCACTTATCAAGGAAGGGGTTGAAAAAGCTGGGCGTTCTTTGGAAGAGATAGACACTGGAATCTACTTATACACGGCAGTAGCCGAAAATGCTGAGGAAGCCTACAAACAAATTGAGTCAATTAAGGCTCAGATAATACCCGCACCAGAACTATTAATAGAGGCAGGCTATAACGTTGAAATGTCAGAGAACATACGGTCCATATCTTATTTTAAAGCGTTGCTAGATCAGGAGTGGATAGAAAAGCTTCTAGCCTACAGCGAACTTATACCAAAGGAGGCAGCAATTGAATTTTCCATCGCAGGGACAGCTGATGACTGTATTGAAAAAATAAACGAGTATATAAAGGCTGGTGCGAGACACATTATACTCGTAAATGCTGGTCCTGATCCAAAGCAAACTCTTAAAGTTTATAGCGAAAAGATAATACCCCACTTTAAGGAAAAAGAATGAGATTATAACATCGACCAAGAGGCTTAGATTAACGATAGGCAAGGACGGTGTTCCGGATGTTAAAATGAAAAACGAAATTTTGAAATAAGAAGGAAACAATGCATGCAGTGTTGCGAAGATATCTCTCAACTATGGATATAGTCCTTACATCTAGAAGTTAGTAGAAAATCTTATTTATAGCTGAACTACGTTATAGATAAAAACCAAAAATATGGAAATGGAAGGGCAGTGTTTGAAAGCGTATCATGTTGGTATTATTGGAGGCATACTTGCATTTGTCACCATCGCACTTCCATGGTGGTCTACTGATCTCTATGTATGGCAGTGTCAAACTGCTTTTGCTCTTGTCTTAATATGTAGCTTTTTAGGAATCGCAGGTGGTTTATTGGGAATTATTAAAAGTACGAAAGCCTTTGGAAAGTATTTGCTTATGGGCAGTGGGGCTTTTACTATACTGTCTGCGATAATTTTTGCGGCGACTTTACAAGACGATCTAGCAAAAGGTTTACCATCTTATGGTTTCTGGACGGCCATAGTTGCAGCAATAACAATGTTCGTCTCCTTGAAGGAAATTAGAGCTGTACCTACTCCCTCCCTCCTAAATAAGATTTTCATGTCAATCTTCATAGTGATTGCAATTGCGGCTGTTTGTGCATCGTTAGTTTATAAGATGACAGCCAGCGCCCTTATACTTTGGTTATCAGACTTTCTAGTGGCGTTTATCGTTGCGGTTTTTGGAAGTCTACGTATCCGCAGTGAAGAAGAAGAAAAAATGCTTAAGTAAATTACGATCAGAATACGCAAATTTTCACGTTACAAAAATTCTTAAAAATTATGTTGAGGCTCAGATCTTAGCTACCCCACCACCACTAACGAGCGTAGGTTTGATGAAACTTTCGGTGACTTTTCAATAACATATAAAATTGGGGACTAGTCCAATTTTGGTGTCTCGTCAACATCATAATTGACATTTTCTATATTTGTTTCTCAAAGATTATGGCTGTTTTTGCTAGTTTTTCAAATTTAAGTTTCTCTTAAGGTTTTTATTATGGATGGATTGTTGCCTGTGAAGCGTAGATTTCCTTATGCCCTTGTTTGGCAATATGCTAAAAGGAACTTTGTCATGTCTGAAATTGCCGTGGGTTCTCCGTCTATGTAGCATGTTTAGATGGAGTTTTCCCGCCGTCGTTTGAGACGGCGTCGTCCACTAAAATTAAGCCATGAATAGTTTTGTCTTTGTTGGTGTTTATTATGGCTTTTCTCTGCTCTACAAAGTGTTCTAAATCGTGCTTATCCAAGGAGTACCAATGATAAAGAGCTTGTATAAGCCCGCAGCCCAATGGTAAATTTCTAAAAGATTGTAAATAACGCCAAACAGCGTTTAATTGGCTTTTGTTCGCCAAAGATGAAGCTTTGCTGCCGCCATTTCCAATTGATACGTTTTCAGCAATCATTTCAATGAATTCCGCAACTGGTTTAAAGCCCATATTTTGAACAGCAGCTAAATCCGCCACGTTGTCCGACTCCGTTAGGAGTCGCACAACTTTTACGCCTTTGCTTTTCGCGCATTCGAGGTATTTCATGGGTTTGGTGGTAGAACTCGAAAACGGCGTAGCGGTCGCACCCTTGCCTCCCGCACATTAACTCAATTTCGCTTTAGCCTCACCTTCGCCACCCACAGCCGCCACCACTTGAAACATGCATAGTTTAATAGGGCATCAAGCCTATTTTAGGCAATTGATGTCGGCTGAAGCCATAAAAGCCTATAGAAACCTCGAAAGCGAGGATTTCCGCATACTTCAGGTCATCGAAGCTGCCATGGCAAAACACGAATTCGTGCCAAAGGATGTCATAGTCAAATACTCAAAGTTTCCAGAGGAGGAAGTTGCCTTCCGCCTTGAAAAACTCCACAAGTTCCGTTTGATACGCCAGACAAAACAGCCTTACTTGGGCTTTACGCTGAACTATGCGGGCTACGACTGCCTAGCCATAAACTTCTTTGTAAAAGCCGGGATACTGGAGGCTTTCGGTAAACCTTTGGGCGTGGGCAAAGAAGCCGACGTCTACGACGCTTTGACGCCTACCGGGGAACGCATAGCCATAAAATTCCACCGCCTAGGAAGGATAAGCTTCCGCCAAACAAAGAGGAAAAGAGGCTGGACAACAGAGGACGTGCATTGGCTGATACGTTCAAGAAAAGCCGCGGAAAAAGAGTATGAGGCGCTAATGCTGGTATATCCGAAAGGCGTGGCCGTTCCAAAACCTATAAGCCAGAACCGCCACGCCATAGCCATGAGCGCCATAGAAGGGGTTGAACTTTCCCAGTGCCGCGAAATCCCAAACCCAAAGAAAGTGTTTCTGGAAATCCTATACAACGTTCGAAAAGCCTACCTTAAGGCCGGAGTGATCCACGCAGACCTAAGCGAATACAACATCATCCTAAAACCAGACCTCCACATCCTCATAATCGACTGGCCCCAATATGTGACAAAGGACCACCCAAACGCCCAGCAACTCTTAAAACGCGACATAGAAAACGTCATAGCCTTCTTCAAACGTAAACACTTGCTGGAAGCCCACGCCGAAGAAGCCTTTGCCTACGCAACTGGCAGAAGGAAAAAGCCCACTACCTTTTGAGAGCATCCAAAATTATGTAGAGGATGTTATTGCCCCTCAGCAGAACATTCCCATAGTTTGCAATAGGCTGGTCGTCCCTATACTCCATAGCCCCCTCCAGTAGAATATTCATATGCCCATCACACTTAACCATTCTACCTCTATACTCGCAGCCGTTTTTCAAGACGACGGCAATATGCGCATTTAACTGTTTAACAAGAACGTTCAAAGGCTTCTTGCTAGGCTCCATAACAGCACCTAGAGCTTACCTAACCATAATCCACAGAAACATTACATATAAAAGTTTTATGAAAAACATTTCCAGAAAACGCCTTTTCCAAAAGAATTTAAAATCTTAAACGTTGAGGTTTATGCGGAGAAGCCCATGCATAGAAGTGTGCAGATAGATGGTGAAACCTTAACCATAGAGGATGTTGTTGAAGTCGCCTATGAAAGGGCGAAGGTTTCCATTCCAGAACCCGTGAAGGCCAAGGTGAATAGAAGCCGCCGAGTTTTAGAGGAACTTCTAGAGAAAGGCGAAACTATATACGGCGTAAACACAGGCTTCGGAGCCCTGAGCAACACCATAATACCCAAGGAGAAGGTCAGACAACTCCAAGTAAACCTCATCCGTAGCCATGCTGCCGGTGTTGGAAAACCACTGGACAAGAAGGTTGTTAGGGCTGCGATGCTTTTACGGGCTAACACTTTGGCTAAGGGATATTCGGGCGTCCGTCTCAAAGTCCTCGAAACACTTGTGGAAATGCTGAACAGAGGCGTGCACCCAGTGATACCGGCAAAAGGCTCAGTGGGTGCCAGCGGAGACTTAGCGCCGTTATCCCACATGGCTTTAGTGCTTATGGGCGAGGGCGAAGCCGAATACAAGGGTGAGGTTTTAAGCGGAAGGGAAGCCATGGAAAAGGCTGGAATAAAGCCTGTTCAACTGGACTTTAAGGAGGGCATAGCCCTAAACAATGGCACCCAGCTTATGACGGCCATAGCCGCCCTCAACATCCACAGGGCTGAAAACCTCATCAAGGCAGCGGAAATCGCCGCAGCCCTCTCCATGGAGGCACTGCAGGGCGTGATAGACGCCTTAGACGAAAAAATCCACAAAGCCAGACCCCACCATGGACAAGCATTAACAGCCAAAAACCTAATGAAACTGGTGACTGGAAGCAAGCTTGTCAGAAGGGGCGAGGAAGCCGCTGCATATACAGGGAGACCCCACGACGCTTACAGCATAAGATGCACACCCCAAGTTTTAGGCGCCGCCAGAGACGCTATAGCATACGCGAGAAAAATCGTTGAAGTTGAGATGAACTCGGCAACAGACAACCCCCTGGTATTCCCGGATGAAGGAGTATGCCTTTCAGGTGGAAACTTCCACGGGCAACCCATATCCCTAGCCATGGACATGCTTGGAATAGCCATAACAATGGTTGGAAACCTTTCAGAAAGACGCATAGCCCGCCTTTTAGACGAAAACCTTAACAACGGACTGCCAGCCTTCCTAATACCACCTCAAGCGGAAAAAGGCTTAAACAGCGGGCTTATGACAGCCCAATACACCGCCGCAGCCCTAGCTTCAGAAAACAAGATTTTGGCGCATCCGGCCTGCGTAGACTCCATCCCCACATCAGCTAACTTCGAAGACTTCGTAAGCATGGGGACAACAGCAGCCCAGAAAGCCGACCAGATACTAGAAAACACCGAATACATTATAGCCATAGAACTCCTCTGCGCAGCCCAAGCCATAGACATCCGCGGGCCAGAAAAACTCGGAAAAGGAACAAGGAAAGCCTACATCATAATCAGAAAAGCCGCCCCACCAGTAAGAGAAGACAAACCCCTAAACAAAGACATAGAAAACATCAAACAGGCAATCCAAAACGGCGCCCTAACCGAAAAAGTGTGGTGAATGGTCGGGCGGGCAGGATTTGAACCTGCGACACTCCGGTTTCCGCATCTACTTGTACGCTTGGTAGGCTGGAACGGACACCTACCCTGGGCAGGTGTCTACAGCCGGAAGCTCTACCAAGCTGAGCTACCGCCCGTTTGCCAAAATTTTAAAGTTGAAAAACCCAATTTAACCGTTTCGCAGCACCCTTTCCTCAAAAAGTCTCTTAACCTCATCCCTAAGCCAAAGGGCGCTCCATAAGATGGAAAAGCCTAACGTTGCCCAGAAGAAGAACACCAACATCCTAACAGCGCCCACAGCCATCTCCTCAAACATTCCCCTAAGCCTCCCTCAAACCTTCAACATTAACACGGCCGTTAACAGTTAAAAGCAAAATTTCCACAATGAAATACGCTTACAAACTGGCATATTTTGGAAAAGAGACATATACCGACATCAACAGTAAACCATTTATAACAAAACACCCTAAAACGTTTTCAGCCGGAAAGGAGAAGGGGAAGGCTTCCATCACCACTGTTTTTGAAAAGAGTGCCCTTGATGATGTCTTCTACCCAAAAGGTCATAACCATAATACCAGGCGTCAACCACTCCCAAAAGAGGCTTTCCCAGCCTTCGCTTCCCTTCTCTTACAGTAAATCCAACGCAAGGAGGATTATGGCCACTACAAGGATTAAAAGAAGAATCCAGTAAAACCATTCTAAGATAAACCGGCCGGCGACTCGAACACTGTAACGGGCTACAGCGTTGTGGGTTTATCCATGAAAATAGTCAACTCATACTTGCCAACATCAAAAGCTTGACCGTCAATAGTCCATTGGTTAAAATCTACCCTTTCACAGGCGGAGTCACGAGGGAAACATTAACAAAAGCATCGTACCAGCCTCGCCAGCAGGGCTTCTGGAAGGCTGCGGTTTCAAACCCGCCGGATTAGTAGCAACAATTAAAAGATACCGAGTCTTCCAACACGCAACAGCCGTCTTAGGTCCATCTATAAGAATGGATCGTTCCTAAAATAGTCTACACCCGAAGCATCCTTACCCCAAGAAACAAAAACACGACGAGTCCCATTACCATGATCCAAAACACCAGCATCCAAAAACGCATAAGCCGTCTCATTAGCATCATACCACCTTCACCCCAACAACACCATAAGACGAAACACATACAAATAATATTGGAGCGTGTAGTGGGCGGTTGCCGTGTGATTCCTATCCATAACGACGGTGACCGTGTTTCAAGCCAAAGCCACACCGTCAACATCCCAATACTTAAACTTTTACAGTTCACCATGAAAAACAGGAACAACGTCCGGGGCGTTAAAGACACATTCACCCCCTATCGTACCACCCTTCACCTGAATAAGAACAATGCCGGAAGGCTCCGTTTTCACGGCCAAGTAATGTTGCACTTTAAGAGGCGGTAACACATCAAAATGCGACGTGCATGGAGGACTATGTGCGATGCCGCCATACTCCGGCAGAGCCGTGTACGCAACAGCGGAAACTGTTGCCCTTCCATCGCGTTATCGGGCACTTTTGAAATAACTTGAATAAAGCTCTTCCCGGGCTGAAAAACTTGTTTGAGGGACGAGATCAGCGTTCAACGTCTTAATAGCAGTTACTTGAACAAGCCATCCAACTTGAAAAGTTAAAGTGTCCATGAAAACTTTATCAGTAATCATAACAGTTGCCACAGCCTTCCACTCACCAAAAACATCCCATTCGTCAACCTTTGAAGAAGGCCAAAGAACCCTAAAACTGAAAGAGGCTATTCCATCATTATTTGTCCAGTTAACACCCACGGCAACCGTTTTATTTAAAGGATTTAAAACTTGAAAAGCACAAGCCAATTTGCTATTAGCCCCTAATTATAAGTCACGCGGGCATACAGCTCCACAAGCTCCTGAAGTTGAAAAGCGTCACCCCGCTGGTTCAAACCCCCTACTGTTCATAAGGTACCTTACCAGAAAACAAATCAATCCCCCACCCTCCGCATAAACCCTCAAACCCACATCAAAAACTCCAAAGGCAAACGTAACAAAAGGTGGCGGGCCCGGCGGGATTCGAACCCGCGACCTACGGGTTAAGAGCCTCAACCCACCCCGCGCAGCGGTTTGGTCCGCCGCTCTACCTTGCTGAGCTACGGGCCCTTTTCCAGTGTTTCTAGAATATGCATTTTAGACGGCGTTAATAAGTTGTTTGGTTGCGCTTCTTTGTGGAAACCGTTTTAAAGTTTTGCGTTTCTGGTATGTGAGAGAAGGGGTTGTTTTGGGCGAGCTTGTGTTTGTGGGTTTGGGTTTACATGACGAGTTCGGGATAAGTCTGAAGGGCTTGGAGGAGGCCAAGACAGCTGACGCGGTTTTCCTCGAAGCTTACACGAGTTTTATGCCGGGCTTCTCCTTGAAGAATTTTGAGAAGCTTGTTGGCAAGCAGGTTGTAGTTGTTTCGCGGAGACAGCTTGAAGACGAAAATGGTCGGGTTGTTTTGGAAGCCGCTGGCAGGGGCAAAGTGGTTCTGCTGGTTCCCGGAGACCCGCTGGTGGCAACAACACATGTGGCTGTTAGGCTTGAAGCCCAAAAGCATGGAATAAAGACGCGGATTGTTCATGGCGCCTCCATTGTTTCCGCCGTGATGGGGTTGTGCGGTCTCCACAACTACAAGTTTGGCAAAAGCGTCACCATACCGTTTCCAGAGAACTTTTCCGAAACTCCCTACAACGTTTTGGCTCAGAACATGCGGCTGGGGCTTCACACCCTATGCTTGCTGGACATTGATGTGGAGAAAAACCGTTTCCTAACGGTGCGGGAAGCCCTTGAAATGCTTTTAAGGGTGGAGGCTGAAAGGCGGCTTGGCGTCTTAAGTGAGGAAACGCTTGCCGTTGGCGTTGCGAGAGCTGGAAGCCCAAACCCAACGATTAAAGCAGGCTTCGTTAAGGAGCTTTTAAGCTACGATTTTGGCGGTCCACCTTACAGCCTTGTTTTTCCTGGAAAACTCCACTTCATGGAGGCTGAAGCTCTTGTCGCTTTCGCACATGCCCCTCCAAGCATTCGGAGGCTTGTGGAGTGACCCTTGAACAGCTTGTTTCAAAGTATATTGCCTCTGCCGAACATGTTTTGGGCCAATTGCAGGTCACTGTGGGCGAGGACGGTTTATGCTTGTCCCGAGAATCCGTCCTAGAAGTTGTTGGTTTGGCAAAAGCCTATTTACATGACGCAAAGTATTATAGGGACGGCAAGCGTTTTGACGTAAGCCTAGCCTCAGTGGCTTACTGCGAAGGCTTACTTGATGCCCTGAAAATGTTGGGGGCTGTGAAATTCGAATGGCCGACCAAGAAGGCGTACAACCCGTGAAAAAGCGGACGGTGGTCTTAGCCTCAGGAGTGTTCGACCTACTCCACCTGGGTCATGTCCGATACTTGGAGGAGGCCAAGAAAGCCGGCGGGGAGAACGCTGAGCTAATCGTTATCGTGGCTAGGGACAGCACTGTTGAAAGGCGGAAAGGCTACAAGCCGGTTATGTCTGAAAACCAGAGGCGGGCCCTCGTGGAGGCCTTAAAGGTTGTTGACGAAGCCATACTCGGCTATGAGGAGTTTGACATTGGCAAAGTCATCGAGAAAATTAAGCCAGACGTCATAGCCATAGGCCACGACCAGGACGGCATGGAGAAAGCCGTTAAAGACTATATTCGCGAGAAGGGCCTAAACATCAAGGTTGTACGGATAAGCAAGTTCAGCGAAGACGAGCTTGACAGTTCTTCAAAGATAAAGCAGAAAATAATCGAACACTACAAGAGAAGTTAAAACTTCCACCTTCACGGGAGAGTTAAAACCTCCACCTTCACCTTATGCCCATCTCTAAGGGCTAAGTGTTTTCTTAGACAGACAGGTGCAATAAGCTCTATAACTGAGGCGTCATAGTGACTTCTTAGGGCGGCTACGAGGGCGCCTTTAACCTTGTTCTCTATGATGGCTGGATAGCACTTCACTGGCCCGAAAGTACGATCTTCTGTTCTGAAGCCTTCAATTTCTATGGCTGGGTAGGCATCCAGCTCCATGCGGGTTTTAACATCGTAGTCCGAAAGGAGTCTGAGGTTCAGGGTTCCAGGATATGGATCGAAACCTAGCTTTTCAATAAACTGCCGCCTATAATGGTCTCTGGTCACGTAGTAGGCTCCTTCGCCAAGTCCTGTGAAAACAACGCCTTCAAGGGTTACCGAAGGCGGGTAAGCTGTCTCCATTAGGAAGCGGAGGTTTGCGTAAAGCTTTTTCAGCTGACTTACTCCGGGTCCGGCGATCTGCACCAGGCACCCTTCGGGTGTTATGGTGCGTTTAATCCATCCTTTACGTTCGAGCTCTATGAGGTGGCGGGAGGCAGATTGCTGTGAAACACCCAGTTTTTTGGCTAGAAACTCTGTGGAGATTTTGGTTGTCCTTCGGTGGGCACCTATCTCGGCCAGTTTTATAAGCGTGTAAAGATGGCGCCACTCCTTTTTCTCGTCCATCGCCCGCCCTTTGCCCTTCGCCACTCCTAAATGAGTAGCCACTTGCATATTTAAGGAACACGAAAACGTTAAGCTTGGCTGCACGTAGCGTTTGCCGCGACGAAAATATTGCGGGCTTCAACAATTCGGACTGAAACATGCACAGCGTCCTGGGCTACATCTATGGCGAAGGTTAGGGTGTACGTCCGTTTCCCCAATCCGTTTACACTCGGATTCTCTACGGGAACCCAAACTTCGAAGACCTGCCGCCAATGGACGGTTATCTGTTTGGCTTTCGCCGGTTTGCCGTCGTTGAAAACCCTACATGTTAGGTTCACCGTCTTAACCGTTCCGTTGCCGCCTGCCGTGTAATGGCCTTCCACCGTTAGGGATATGGTCACGTTTACGCTCAACGTACGTTGGATGTCTGCTCCAAGATTTTAAGCCTGAAGAAAGCGTAGGCGCTTGAAACTCTGAGTCCGTTGGCTTCCTAAAAGTTTCACACCGTCCTCGTAGCCTTCACCGTTCAACAATGTGTGGTTGAGCAGGCATGGCCTGTGGGGATGTGGCCTCAAATAGGCTTCTGCAAGCGTGTTAAGGTTCTCCGCCAGAACTTTTTCTGACCCCGCATGTGATGTTGGTTAGGGGGCTTACAACAGCATTTCCCAAACTTGTTCTCAAGGCGAGAGCTAACTCAACGGTAGAGGAGTCCTCTGTCTTCTGGTTTGGAGCCGTCAATTCGTAGATGTATATGGATGTGGGGGCTATGAGGATGGTTATGGCCAGGGCTGCCACTTTCAAAAGCTGTCCAGACCGGGCGGCTTCAAACATACTTTACGAGGGTTGTTTCCTGACTGAGGCTCCGTTGGAAATGATCTCCGTATTAACTTGCCTCATTTAGTCATCGTAAACTGTAGGTTGAAGGACACGCCAGCGGGCAATGGCATTTCTAGGGCTTTCTTGTTTTTCAGCATTTTCATTTCTTTCTCGCTCCGTATCTGCATTTTCAGCCTTGACTTAATACGATGGTTTTTGCGTAGAACAAAGCTACACATACCCTTCAACAGTTCAACAAAACATCAAGTTTAAACAAGTTTAAACAAAATATACGAAATCTTTATTTGAAGTCAAGGTTTTAGCACACCTAGGCGGTGAAAACTTGAAGCCTTTAGAGATTGCCGAAAGCGCTGTTTGCGGAGCGTTGTACGCCATAACAGGCTACATCTTATACATGTTCCTCCCGATAACAACCCCGGGCATAGGTATAGTTAGGTTCTGGCCAAATGTTGTTGTGCCTGCAGTTTTCGCCGTGCTCTTTGGTCCTCTTGTCGGCGGGCTTGGCGCTGCTATAGGCATTTTTATAAGTGACATATTAATCCATGGGGATCCTCTTCTAAGCATAACTGCCGGGGTCACAGCCAACTTCTTAGGTTTTTACTTGCTCGGTTATGTCAGTAGAAAAAACGTGGACTGGACGAAACTGATAGCGGCTTCCAGCATCGGATGTTTAATAGTATCGGTGGGTTCTCTCGCAACGGTTTCCTATGTTACTATTCCGCTTATAGTTAATGGTGGACTAACGGATCAAATAAATGCCACAATCAATGGGCTTAACCTTTTCACCACAATAATAGCGGCGACCTTTATAGTTGCTCTAGCCATAGGCTATTTGTGGCCTGAATGGCGAAACTACGAGTTAGGTTCGGTGCTGGGGCTTCTGATTGGAAGCACAATTATAGGCTTGGTAGTTTGGGCATACAGCCAAATATTTGTCCTTCCGACAGCTGTTGGCGGGGGCTTCCAGCTTCCCTTTTACGCTGCTTTGATTTGGCTTGTTTGGGTTTTCGCCACCGAAATTCCCTTCCTAATACTACTTGGACCACCCATAATAAAAGCTTGTCAACGTGCTTTTCCGTCGCTTGCTCCACGAAAAGCAGAGAGTAAGGAAAATTGAAAACAGCTAAAGCCTACAGTCCAGCTGGCATTTCAAGCTTTTTTGAAATATGTGACACACTGCCAGATGGGACGCCAGTAACAGATTTTGAAAATGCTGGCGCTAGAGGCGGGGGCTTCGGAATCAAGAAGGGCGTAACAACAGAGGTGCGGGTTTCAGAAGCCGAAAAAACAAGCATAACCATCTACATTAATGGGAGGCTTGCCCCAGATGCTGAAACCACACGGACAGTTGTTGAGGCGCTTCTGGAAAGAGCTGGGAACAACTTTCACGTTGAGGTTCGGCATCATGTTGAAGTCCCAATAGGCGCCGGTTTCGGCACAAGCGCTGGCGGAGCCTTAACCACCGCCCTAGCATTGGCAAAAGCCTTGGGCTTAAAGCTTACACTCAACCAGCTTGGCAAAATAGCCCACAAGGCAGAAATCAAATGCAAAACGGGCCTTGGCACAGTTGCCCCACTTACGATTGGCGGAGGCTGCGTAATCACGGTTGAGCCGGGCGCTCCTGGAACAGCCGTAATAGACCGCATTCCAATAACGGACGACCACGTTATAGTTGTAGGAACCTTCGGCCCAATCCCAACAAGGGTGGTTTTATCCTCCCCAGAGAAACGCTCAGCTGTGAACAAGTGGGGGCGGCTAACCCTCGAAAGTATTTTGGCTGAACCATCCCTCGAAAACTTTCTGGCATGCTGCCGGGATTTCGCTGAGAAAACTGGTTTCGCCACCCCGCGGGTGCGCAGACTCTTCAAGGCGGCTGACGAAGCTGGAGCTTTGGGCGCAGCGCAGAACATGGTGGGCGAGGCTGTCCACGCTTTAACCACGTTGGAAAACGCCGAGAAAGTGGCTCAAGCTTTTAAGCGGATCCTCCCAGAAAAAGGTGTTCTAGTGTCCAACGTTGAGCTTTACGGTGCGAGGCTGCTGGGGTAGTGTCGGCTAAAAAGTTCAAGGTTGTGGCGGTGGGCGGAACCTTCGACGAACTCCATAAGGGGCATAAAGCCCTAATTTTAAAGGCCTTCGAGGTTGGTGAACAAGTCCTTATAGGCCTGTGTACAGACGAGTTTGTAGCCAAAATGAAAAAACCCCACCCCGTAGCCTCCTACATGGAAAGGCTGGCGGAGCTGGAAAACTTCCTGAAGGCGCGTGGACTAGCAAGTAGAGCCAAAATAATTCCGCTCAACGACGTTTACGGCGTCACTTTGCAGAGAGGCTGCCTGGAAGCTCTAGTAGTCAGCCGCGAGACAGAGCCCACGGCCAGAATGATAAACGAGGAGAGGGCCAAGCGGGGGCTGGAACCCTTGAGCATAGTGGTTATAGACATGGTTCCAGCGGAAAACCATAAACCAATCTCCACAACACGAATCCGCAAGGGCGAAATAGATAGGGAAGGGCGTCTGATAAGGCATTAGAATTAGAATAGGAGGAGAAGTGAAAACTTTTAAAGTCTAGGCAGTTTAAACTTTTGCAGTTCCGTGATTAAAGGTTTAAAACTGGGTTGAGTTTGCATTTCCCATTTTTGTTTCTCAAACGATGTCCATAGTTTTGGCAACGTGGAATAGCCAAATAAGCTTAGCAATTTCTAGAGGGGGTATTGAATTTTGTAGCTGCCATTTTAGCGCAAAATTGACAGTTGGCAAGGTAAAAATAAGGCTTAAAAACATATCTACTTTTGGGCTTGGAAGGCTAATGCAGAGAACAGGTGTGGCTAAGCTTCCGCTACACTATGGTAAGGCGCCGAAGTGGCTAGTTATCCGTATGCGAAAACTAGCCAAGGAAATTGTAACCATAATTGTTGACGAGTATGGAACCGGCGAGTTTCTGAGACGCCTTTCAGACCCGTTTTGGTTTCAGGCTTTAGGCTGTGTTCTGGGCTACGACTGGCACTCTTCAGGCGTGACGACAGTGGTCACCGGCGTTTTGAAGCAGGCTGTCATTCCAGAAGAGCATGGCGTGGCGGTTTGCGGCGGCAAAGGTAGGGTTTCGAGGCAGACGCCGCTGGAGATTGGGTGGGTTGGCGAAAAGTTCGGGTTTTCCACAGCCAAAATTGAAAGCCTCCAGTATGCCAGCAGAATGAGCGCCAAGGTGGATAATGTGGCTATTCAGGCGGGATACCAGCTTTACCACCACGCTTTCTTCGTGGATGAGGATGGTAGATGGGCGGTTATCCAGCAGGGCATGTGCCCCCAAGACCACACTGCTAGGCGTTACCATTGGCTTTCAGAGAACGTTTCAAGCTTCGTGGTTGAGCCCCACAACGCCATCGTGGGCGATACGCGCCGCGAAGTGGCCTTAGACATGACGGCCAAAGAAAGCGAGGGCTGTAGAAAGGCTTCCGTGGACTTAGCCTGCGAACCACCCCGAAAGCTCATGCGCCTAATAATGTCTATACGCCCAGCCTACCAGAAGTCTCTTGAAGACTGGCTTCCAGAAACGGCTCAAACAGCTTGGACAGACTATAAAATGGACGTCTTATCCATGCCAGCCAACATAAACTGGAAAGCCCTCCAAGAAGTTTACGAGTTCCAGCCCCGAAACTACGAGGAACTTTTAGGCTTAAAAGGCGTGGGAGCCGCCACAGTGCGTGGGCTGGCCCTTATAGCCGAACTAATTTATGGCGAAAAACCAAGCTGGAAAGACCCAGTAAAATATTCCTTCGCCTACGGCGGAAAAGACGGCGTTCCCCATCCGGTGGACAAGCGAGCCATGGACGAATCCATCCAAATCCTCAGAAGGGCTGTTGAGGAAGCCAAGCTTGGCAACAAGGAGAAGCTGAACGCCTTGAAGAGGCTTAGAGTTTTCGTGCCTCCGTCCCGTCAATAGCTAAAACGTTTAATTTCAAGTATAACCATGCCAATTAAGCCCCATCTATGTTCAAAAAACACCCATTTTTCAGATAAGCTTATATTTGCGTCCATTAGATGGGTGGGCGAAATGATAGCAAGGGTTTACCATGATACTGCTGCTAAGCATCACAGCCTTCATAGGAAGTATGCTGTTGCTATACTTGGGCTCAGAAGGAATAATCCACGCGGCGACGAGGCTAGCCAGCACGCTGAACCTCCATAAAACAGTCGTTGGAACAGTATTTGTCGCGTCGGTAACCTCAGCCCCGGAACTCTTAAGCTCGCTGACGGCAGCCATCTTTGGTTCTTCACACATGGCCCTTGGTAACATAATAGGCTCAAACATTTACAACGTTCCATTAATAATCGGCATATGCGGGTTAATCGGAACCTTCAAAATTAAAAACTCAACAATAGGCAAAGAATGCCTATTCCTGGCCGGGCTTGCAGCACTGCTAATGATTCTAACATTGGCAACCCGCACAATGGCGTGGTGGACGGGCATGATCTTTCTGGTCTTCTATCCAGCCTTCATATACCATTCAATACGAAAAGGAAACGGAAACGGCGCCTTAGAAAATTCACGGAACAAAAGTTTGAAAAAGCAAGCGGCAGCCATGGTTTTAAGTGGAGTCGCACTGGTGGCTGGAACCTTCCTCCTCGTGTATAGCGCCATCGAGTTGGCTGAGCTTTTCGGCCTAAGCCAGTTTTACGCTGGACTTACGATCATGGCTTTGGGTTGCGTTGCTCCAGAAGTTGCCGTTTCAGTGGCTGCAGCCCTCCACGGCGAGCAGGAAATATCCATAGGCAACGTGATAGGCGACAACATAATAACCCTAACTCTGGTGCTGGGGCTGGTCGCCCTAATAAGGTCTTTCACGGTCAACGTGGAAGAAATCCTAACAACGGTGCCCTTCATGGTCCTCGTAACCCTTGTCCTGTTTATTATGAATAAGCGAAGCCACAAGATTACAAAGCCCTGGAGCATACTGATGTTGGCCATAGCTGCCTTTGCCTTTACAATTGAAACATTCAATCACTTAGCCTAACCAGATTCACGAACTCTTTTCAAACTGCCGGATTTTCATTCTTCAACAGTTATTGCCTGCGTTGGACACGAAGCCACACAAGCCATGCCAGCTACGCAGTCACCCACCCTAACAGGAACAGACTTTGGCGTATCTGGGTGTTCCGGCACTTTTGAGTTCAAAAACGTTTATTGGGCAGACTTCAAGCAAACGCCGTCCCCGTTGCATTTATTCCAGTCAACCTTAACCCTTAGCACAGTTTCACTCCTCACAAAGTTTGAAGACCTCAGCTTTTAACACTTTCCACGCACTAGAAAGGAATAAAACACTTTATCAGCAATAGCCCGCAAATAAAGGGTTGAAAGGGAACATGCCAGAAAAAAGCAGGGAAGAAAACCAATCCACGGCGAAAAGTCTTGAAGAGCTGAGCAGAAAATTAGACTTAGTAATTAGAAGGCTGGAAGCCATAGAAATAATTTTACTAAACAGTCCGGAGTACGCTGGACTGGCGCCGTATTTACGTTTGAGCCGTTTTGGAGTAGGCCTATACGGGGAGCCTTTAAAACTAGCGGCTAGGCTTAAAATGGCTGAAAAACACTTGAAGAAGGATTGGATCCGCAGGGACGAAATTTCAAGGTGCATAGTTCAAGCTCTAGCCATAAACGAAAAGCTGAACGTTTCAGCAATAACAAGGCAGGTTCGACGCATGCGAGGAAAAGCCTCCAGACGCATAATTCGGGAGAGACTGAAACGTTTAGAAAGGGAAGGTGTCGTAAAAAGGGCGGAAGGCTACGGAAACGTTTACCAACTGGCCGAGTGACCATCAAGCTGACCACTTTTCCCCACAATATATAACAAGACTAGCCACACCATTTACTAAACGGAGGCGAAAATGGATCCAAAACCGTTAATTACGCATAGAACAAACGTGAAATGGAGGTGGAAACATGAGTGAAGAAGAGTGCTGCAGCAAAAAGAGGGAGCGAGAAGAAAAAGAGGACGTTGAAGAGATGAGGGAGGTCTTAAGCGTAATCTCCAAGGAGGTGCCCGCCCTAATAAAGGGTATAATAAGCAGCATTTTCTCAGAAGAAGCCGGAAAAGACATGGGAAAGGCTGCCGCTGCCTTCTATAAAGAGCTAAAGGAGGCGGGACTACCCGAAGACGTGGCGGTTAGGATGACTGAAGGCTACATATCCGCCTTCACAAGCCTAGGCGAAGTCCTAAAACAAGCTGTAGGTGGGAAAAGGAAGGTTGAAGGCGAGGAACTGGAAAAGGAGATTTCAAGACGAATCAAAGAGAAACTGGCTGAGAAAGGAAAAGACGAGGACTAAACAAGGGTTTTTGGGATGAAGCTTCGCAGCGTAGTCAGCATAGCCCTTAACCTGGTTCGCTTAATGCTAAGCCTACTCTTTTTATGGTTAAGCTTTGGCTGGAAAGTTCGGAAGGCCAGAAAAGCCTTCGAAAAAGAACTAGTGAAAGCTGGTATGGCAAAGAAGGACGCGGAAAAACTAAGCGCATGGTATTCAAAGCTCAAAAAGGACATAACGCAGACTGTGAAATCCCACTTTTTCGCTTGGCGCTAAACTTTCGAAAAGTCCACATGTATCTGCGAACAACAATAGGAGGAAAAAACCATTTTGAAGCCTTGGCTCTCCGCAAATTTTATGGCTTCTTCAGCTGGAAAAGCTATGGCGTCCACGCCGGCTTTGATAGCCAAAACGTCTGTTTCGGCTCTATGTTTGCCCTTCGGACGCATGCAACCCAAGGCTATGGGTGTCTGCGGGAACATGGTTCTGGCAACAGCCAGCACGCGTGCTATGTCCAACGGTTTAGGCGGCTCCACATTCGCCATAACTGTTCCATGGATGGGCATGAAGGCGATAATTACAAGGGCTGAAGGCTTATAACGCGAAATCATCTGCAAGGCGTTAAACTCGCCCCTAAGCTTACCATAATGAAGCCCAACGATAACATGGGGGATGAAAGGCAAGCCAGCTTGACTTAAAGCTTTCAAAGCGTTTTCATAACTTTCAATGGTCAAATCCAAATTGTAAACTTCTCTAATAGTTTCATCCGCGCCCAAAATGTCTATCAAAGCTGCATCCACTCCAGCCTCCCTAAGCCTCAAAGCCCTCTCAAAGTCCACCACGCCAACATGGGCGAAAACAGTCAAACCAAAATCAGCCTTAACCCGCTTAATGACTTCAACAAAACCGTCCAATGGAACGGAGCCGTCGGGCAAACATCCGCCGCTGATAAGGCAGCCCAAAGCCCCCTCGGCTTTAAGCCTTCCACACAAGCTATAAAGCGCTTCAGGCGTTGTAGCTGGATACATTGTTTCTAAAACTTTGCCGCCGCAGTGCTTACAGTTTAACGCGCAGCCCCTTCCCGTCACTGAGATGGTTGGGAAATCTTTAGTTGAAGAACTGTAGTAAGCCGTCTTGTAATACATGAAACTTGGGGCGTAAAACCTTATCTTCCAGGGCTTCAAGCGTTCCAGGCTTGTGTTTAAGAATTGTAAAAGTTTCTTATCTGGCATTTTCCAAACTATTTCCCGGGATTCCACCATAGTCTTTCTCTATTAAAGCCTACGAGGTAGTTAATAAACCTCTTTAAACTTCATCCTTTAAGTTTTCGTCTTCACTTCTAGTTATCACCGGAGTGGGTGCTGCTTCAACAGCTGAAGCCCTGATAGATTTCGCGATTTTGTCCAAGTATCTCTGGAAGCTTAGGGTTCTGAAAACCGCCATGCCCCTCTCAGTTATGGCGTAAAGCCTCTTTTTGCCACTCATCTTTTCCTGAACAAGCCCGTATCTTTGAAGCGCCTCTAGATATTGATGGAGCACTGTGCAGTCCATGCCGATCCTGTAGGCTATGCTGTCAACCGTTGACGGTCTCTTCGCCAACACTGACAATATGGCCTCGTAGGTTTCAAGCTTAGACCTTCGCAAGGCTCGCACGCTCTGGAAAGTTCTGTTGACATAGACATAATAAAATACTTATGAATTTAGAATCTAAATTTAGAACCCTCAACAGGAAAACACATTCAACAGTGTGACGCGAAATGGGCGGCGACTTGCCTAAGAAGGTTCGGGTTTCCATAGGGTCAGCCATGGCCATGGGCCTGCTGGAGGGAAAGCTTGACGAAAAGCCCACAACAGCCTACCTTATGACCTATAGGAGGGGGAAGTGCACGGCGAACTGTGGTTTTTGCCCTCAGGCCAGGGAAAGCAAAAGCAGGGCAAACATGCTTTCAAGGGTTTCCTGGCCAGCCTTCCCTACGGAAAGGGTTCTGGAAGCCATAGTGGAGTCCACCAGAAAGGGCGTGATAAGACGCGTTTGTGTTCAGGCCCTAAACTATCC